>Ga0334722_10000073_pt1 | contig 142610 bp, 97 predicted proteins | sample C3_bottom_MG_FD_207210 | JGI IMG/M metagenome (GOLD analysis project Ga0334722, IMG submission 207210) | Sediment microbial communities from Yellowstone Lake, YNP, Wyoming, USA - C3_bottom | ecosystem: Environmental > Aquatic > Freshwater > Lake > Sediment | place: USA: Wyoming | collected... | reverse complement strand
TTGGATAAAATCTTCCCTTTTGGACCTGACCCCACTACTGCAGCCAGAACTGCACGGTCACGGTCATCACAACCGGCACGGGCACGCCATTCAGGCGCGTTGGTGTGAACCGCCACTGGCGGACGGCGTCCAGCGCGGCCTGGTCCAGCAGCGGGATGCCCCGCAGGATCTTCGCCTCGATCACTCGCCCGGTGACGTCAATCGTCGCTTCGATGATCACGACGCCGGACACGCGCGCCTTGATCGCGATGTCGGGGTAGCTCGGCTTCACGTCCTTGATCTTCGTCGGCGGCTTGATGCCGGAACTGATGCGAAGTGGTGCCGACGGCGCCGCTGGTGGCGGCGCCTCCGGAGGTACGGCGATACCCACGCCCTCGACCGGTGTCGGCAGCCCGCCAGCCACGCCGGTGTCGACGTAGATCTCCGGGTCGCGCGTCATCCCGCTCTCCGGTCCGACGCCGGTCGGCACGTTGACGGGCGCGGCGTTGGGATTCTCGGCGGGCACCGCCTGCGCGCCCGTCTTCCGCATCGGCGGAGGTCCGGCGGGCGGCTCGGGGGTCAGTACCTCGACGAAGATGGCTGAGGGTGGCGGCAGGCCGGGCAGCCTGCCCGTCGCAAGCAGCGGCACGATGATGAGCGCGGCGATCACGAGGGCGTGAAGGCCGACGGCAAGCGGCAAGCTGTACCACTTCCGGCTCGCGATGCGGACAGATGGACGAACGACGTCTCCGAACAGGTCGCGCGGCATACGCCCTCCTTGTGGTGTGGTCGTGCACGTCACAAGGCAGCCGACTCTGGCCAGAGGTGGTCGCCTGAAAGATTAGACACCGGTGCACACGAATGGGGTCAGATCCAAAACGCCAGATCGTCCACGTGCCCAGGAAGATCTAGTGTTTTGGACCTGACCCCACAGGGAGCGGCCCCCGCGATCCCGTTACTGCGCCGGCGCGCTCTCGTCCTTCTCCGGCAGCGGGAAGACGCCGGCCTGCGTGCCGAACATCTTCGTCAACGTCGCGGCGAGGGCCTCGATCGACCCGCCACCGCCGCCGCCCGTCACGAGAATCTGCGGCACGATCTGCATCTTCTTGTCGGCCAGCACCGTCGCCACGTTGACGGCCAGCGTGCCCGCCTGGCCGATCGCCTCGGTTTGCGCCTTGAAGCCCTGCGCCTTCGCCACGCCCTGCGCGCGGATGACGTCGGCCTGCGCCTCACCGGTCTGCTTGGTGAACGACGCCAGCCCGCGGCCCTCGGCCACCTTCGCGTTCGCGTTGTTGTCGGCGATCGTGATGCCGACTTCCGAGCGCGCGAGGTCCTTCTGCATGTCGGCCTTGCCGGTCGCAGCCTCGGTGGCCACGCGCTGGTCCTGCGCTTCCTTCTGCTTCTTGAACGTCTCGATCTCCTGGTTCGCGATCTCGCGCTCCGTCAGCACCTTCACGAGTTCCGGCGGATAGATCACGTCCTGGATGTAGACGCCCTTGGTCTCCACCTCGTACGCATCCAGCTGCCTCGCGATGTGCTCGAACGCCTCCGTCTGCACCGTCTGGCGCGTCTCGATGAACGACGTCGCCTTCATCCCGCCGAGCTTGTCGCGGAACAGGTTGCCGACGGCCGCCTGCAGCACCTCGTTGACGAGGTTCAGCATCGATCCGACCATCGAGATCACGCGCGGCGCGTTCGTATCCGGCACATGAATGAGGACCTGCAGGTCGATGTTGAACACGAACCCTTCACGGCTCTTCGCCGTGATGGGGTCGAGCCCCTTGTCGAGGTTGTGCGCCTGCGACGTGGACTTCGACCAGTTCAGATTGAGGATCGACGTCGGCACGACCTCCGCCTGGTAGATGCGCGGGTTGATCGGGTACTTGCCCGTCCGCAGCGGCTCTTCCCAGATCCCGCGATGGCCCGGCCGTACCAGGCTGCCGAACTTGAACTCCGACCCCGACGTGTCCTCGGTGGGCAACCCGACGTACGACTTGATCACCGCCACCTGGCCCTGCTCGACCACCAGCATCTGCACCTTCTCGACACGCACCAGGAACGGGTTCAGGTTGTACGCCCCGTAGAGCAGCGGGTCGTGCTGCAACCCGATCTTCCCGCCGCGATCCAGGAATGTCTGGAAGTCCTGGTACGAATGGTGCTCCCCGTTCTTGGAGCCCAGGATCGTCTCGATGAGCGAGGCATTGCTGATCTCGACGCCCGAGGTGCGCGCCTTGTCTTCCACCACCTTGATGTCGCTGAATCCGCCGAGCCGGCTCGCGATGTCGCCCGCCGGGAGCGAGTCGCCCTCCAGCGTCGTGATGATCCCGACCATGTCGAGGACCTTCCCGCTCTCGGTGGCTCTCGGTTCGATCCGCTGGACGTCGAGCTGCTCGGCCGTGAGGCCGAACGACGCGTTCGACAGCGTGACGTTCTTGCTCCGCATCTCTTCGGCGGCCGGCACGCCGAACACGTGCGGCTTGGTGATCACGAGAAAGCCCACCGGGTGAATGGGCGCCAGCGTGCCCGGCGACAGCACCGGCCGCTGCACGCCTTTCTGGCCGCCGCCGTTCACGAAGGCATTGAGATCGGTGAAGTTGCCGAACTCGGGCTTGTACACCGCGGACTTCGCGCCGATCGGCGTCTGCTGCCCCACCTGCGCGATCACAACGCCGATTTGCCCGGCCGGCACCTGCACCCACGGCGACTTGCTGACGGCGTAGACCAGGATGAACTTGAAGCGCAGCCCCGGCATCAGCAACTGCCCCTGGTAGCCCGCCTCGCCGTGGAAGGCGATGGGGTTGTCGCCGGGCAGCTTGCGGCCAAAGCGTTTGCGGACGAGGCCCACATCGGTGGGGCCGATCGAGTAGAACGAGAGGAGGACCAGGATCGCGAGCGCGACCAGAACGACGACAAGCGCGATGCCGAGCAACTCTCCGAGCATGACCAGCTCCTTTGGTGAGAGCCGCCGTCGCGGGCTCCGGCGCTACCGCCGGAAGAACACCGCCGCCAGCGCCACCACGACAACCAGCGCGACCATGATGAGGATGCTTGCAGGACTCAGGAAACCGGCAATCACAATCGCACTCCGTTGATGGGGGCCCGCCCTGACTCGTGAGCCCACATCATAGTCTTCCTACGGCATGGGGACACGGGGGGTTGCAGAAAAGGGGAAAGGGCAAAGGGCAAAGGGCAAAGGGGAAAGGCGAACGGGGAAAGGGGAAAGACGGCGTCCCCCCTCAGCCGGTGCCCTTCCGCCTTGGGCCTATGCCCTGCTCCTCAGCACACTGTGGCGCACTCCGTAGAACACGTAGACGACGATGCCAATCGCCAGCCAGACGACGAACCGCACCCAGGTCACCCACGGCAACTGGAGCATCAAGTACGAGCACATCACGACCGCCAGTCCGGGCACCAGGGGCACGAGCGGCGTCCGGAACGGTCGCGGCCGGTCCGGGTTCGTCCGGCGCATGATGAGGATCCCGATCGCCACCAGCACGAACGCGAACAGCGTTCCAATGTTGGTCAACTCCACGACTTCGTTGATGTTCATGAAGCTCGCGAACGTCGCCACCACGAGCCCCGTCAAGATGGTCGTTACGTGGGGTGTCCGGTACTTCGGGTGCACCTTGGCCGCCCACTGCGGGAGCAGACCGTCCCGCGCCATCGCGAAGAAGATGCGCGGCTGGCCCAACTGGAACACCACCAGCACGCTCGTCGTCGCGAAGACCGCGCCAAGCGAGATGATGCCGGCCGCCCAGTTCATGCCATTCGCCGAGAACGCGGTGGCGAGCGGTTCCGCCGTGCCCAGCTGATCCCACTTCAGCAGGCCCGTCAGCACGACGGCCACCAGGATGTAGATGACCGTGCACACGACGAGGCTGGCCATCATCGCGATCGGCATGTCGCGCTGCGGGTTTCGCGCCTCCTCTGCCGCCGTCGAAACGGCGTCGAACCCGATGTAGGCAAAGAAGATGATCGCGGCCGCAGTCTTGATCCCGGCAAAGCCGTTGGGCGCGAATGGCGTCCAGTTCTCCGGTTTCACGTAGAACGCGCCCACCAGGAGGAAGAACGCGATGATGACCAGCTTCAGGCCCACCATCGCCGAATTGAGCCAGGCGCTCTCGCGAATACCCCTGACCAGCACCCAGGTGATGAACGCGACGATCAGGAACGCCGGCAGATCGACGATGATGGGAATGCCCAGCACGTGGGGCGCGGCGTTGTAGGCGTCGGCGGAGCGCAGCACCACGGGCCCCAGATCGGCCACGTTCCCGTGGGCCGCCAGCGTCTCGGCCAGTTGGCCGGCCGCCTGGCCAGCCGATCGGAAGTCCGTGCCGAGCCAGCGGGGCCATTCCATCCCGAATCCGCGGAGCAATTCCTGGAAGTATCCCGACCAGGACACCGCCACCGCCACGTTGCCGATGGCGTACTCGAGAATCAAGTCCCACCCGATAATCCAGGCGACGAGTTCGCCGAGCGTCCCGTACGCATACGTGTAGGCGGACCCCGCCACCGGCACCATCGCCGCAAATTCCATGTAGCAAAGCGCGGCAAAGCCGCACGCGACGGCGGTCAGCACGAACGACAGCGCCACGGCCGGACCGGCACCCAGATGATCCGCGCCCCCGGCCGCTGCCGAGCCGACCGACGAAAAGATCCCGGCACCGATGATGGCGCCAATCCCGAGGGCCGTCAGCTGAACAGGCCCCAGTGACCGCTTCAACTGGTGCGAGGGTTCCTCGGTGTCACGCATCAGCGAGTCGAGGGACTTGACGGCAAGCAACTGTTTCAAGGACATCGGATTCCCTTGGCGACTTGAACCAGACACGGCGTCACCGACGCGGAGACGCTCCGGCCGTGATGATCCGGTCCCGGCATCATAATCCTGAGTGAGGCAGTCACGCCGCAGAATCTGCGGCTAATGCGCGAACGTCGGCCGCCAGGGATGCAGCGGCACGTCCAGCCGGTAGGCGGTGTCCCCGGATGTGACCACGAGGCCGCCGCGCGGATCGATCGCCACGCCAACCAGCGCGGTGGCCGCCACCACGAGTTCCCGCGGGCGTCCCTCCCGCACCCGGTAGAGGCCGGCGCCGCCGGCGACCGCGTCCACCACGTAGAGGTTCCCCGCCGCATCGCACGCCAGTCCCTGCGGCCGGCCGAACTCCGTCGAGATGACCGCGATCTCGCCCAGCCGGCTGACGCGGTAGACGCGATCGCACGTGTCGAACGTCGGAGCCGTCACGTAGAGGTGATCGTCGGGGCCGATGGCCATGTGGTACGCCACGACGCTGGCCGGCAGCGTCGCGAACGGCACCACCCGGCCGGTGGAGCTGATCCGGAAGATCGTGCCTCCCCGGTCACCCGCATAGAGCGAGCCATCCGAGGCAAACGCCAGGCCGCAGGCCACGCCCAGTTCGGACGCCGCCACCTCGAGCGTGCGGTCCGGCTTGACGCGGTAGACCGATCCATCGAACCGGCTCGAAACGTGGAGCACGCCGCCCGCGTCGAAGGCCATCGACGTGGCGTTGACGATACCGGTGAGAAACGGTTCCTTCACGCCGTCGGCGGCGACCCGGTACACCGAGACCGGAACCTGCTGGCCTCGGCGGCCGCTGGCCGTCAGGTAGAGGGTCCCCGACGAGGCAATGGCCGGGTTGTCGACCTGGTGAATCTCCGTCGCAACGACCGACGCCAGCTCGAATTCGATCGCGCCGGGAACGCCGGCAATCGACGCGGACACGCGGCCGCCGGGCAGGCCCTCCGGCACGAAGACGGACATGCGCGTCGCCGTGGCCGCCGAGATACGAACGTCCGTCCCGCCGACCGTCACCATCGGCAGCCGCTCGCCGCCGGTCGGCAGGTTGTGGCCGTGCAGGGTAATGCACGAACCGGGCAATGCCCACGCCGGCTCGACGGAAACCAGGCTCGCGTGGGGGGCGTCAGTCATCCTCGAGCTCGACGTTCCAGTAGAGATAGTCGCGCCAGCTTTCGGGCGCGTGGCGAAGTCCAATCGTAATGCGAAGGGCGGGCACCGACTCTGGTCGCTTCGGCGGCCGGATCAAACGCATGCCGGCCTCCGCAGGCGTCCGCCCGCCTTTCCGCCGGTTGCACGTGACGCAGCAGGTGACGATGTTCTCCCAGGCCTTGCGGCCGCCGTGGGCCACGGGCACGACATGGTCGAACGTGAGATCGGCGGTCGGCAGTTCCCGGCCGCAGTATTGGCACGTGTGATCGTCTCGGGAGTAGATGTTGGCCCGCGAAAACGGTACGTAGTCGAAGCGCTGCCTGATCCGGACGAAACGCAGGAGCCGGATGACCGACGGCAGCCGGAACGTGAAGGAGACGCTGCGGATTTCGCGATCGTAGACAGAGATGATCTCGACCTTGCCCTGGCACCAGAGGGTCACGGCCTTGCGCCAGTGCACAACCTTGAGCGGCTCGTACGACGCGTTGAGGAGGAGCGTTTGCTCCATGGCAGGAATTGTAACGCGAAACGGCTCTGATCTGATGCGATCGCGATCCGCCGAGTGACGGCTCCTGGTCACTTTCCTGTCGGCTCGTCGGCGTGTGCCGGGTGGCCGACACATAGTCCTGCAACGATCGCGAAGAACTGGCGCTATCCCGCGTCATCGCGCTGGTCAGCGATTTGCACAATCGACAGAAGACGTCGCGTCGGGTCAGCGGCAGCGACGGCTCCGCGCCGCCAGCGCCCCCGAAGCGACGACGACTCGAGCACGGTTGTCCGGATGCCCCCGTCGGGGCGGGAGCCGACTATGAACGCGCACCTGTGGGCGGTTGTGCTGGCCGGCGGTGATGGACGGCGTCTCTCCTCGGTGACGGTCGGCCAGGACGGCCGCCCCGTTCCCAAGCAGTACTGTGCGTTCGGCAGCCACGAGACGATGATCCGGTGGGCGTATGCACGCGCTGCCGGGGTGGTCCCCGCCAGCCGCATCGTTTTCGTCGTCGCCGAGCACCATCGCCTCTACTGGGAGCGGGAACTCGCCGACGTTCCCGTTGAGAACATCCTGGTGCAGCCCGGGAACCGGGGCACGGCGAGCGGCATCCTCCTCGCAGCCACGCACATCCTGTTTCACCGGGACCCCCATGCACGACTGCTGCTGCTGCCGTCAGATCACTTCGTCGAGGACGAGAACGTCCTGCGCGACTCGCTGAATACGATCCTTCGCCTGCGACAGTCGCAGAACGGCCACATCACGCTGCTCGGCATGACACCGGTGGACTGCGACCCCGACTACGGGTGGATCCTGCCGGCCGGCGACGGCGCCTTTACACGCGTCTCGCGTTTCGTTGAAAAACCCAACGCCGAGACGGCCGCGAGCCTCATGCGAACGGGCGCCCTCGTGAACAGTTTCATCATCGTCGCGGGCGCGCGGGTGCTGGTGGAGGCCTGCGCACGGACGATGCCGGAGCTCGTGCAGGCCTTCGTGGAGCGGGAGGGTTCGGATTCGACGCGGCGGCCGCTGGCTGAGCTGTACGAGAAGCTGCCCAGCGCGGACTTGTCGCGAGATGTGCTGGCCGGGTCGGTCCGCCACCTGGCGGTGGCGCGGATTCCTCCGTGCGGGTGGAGTGACCTGGGCACGCCGGCGCGCCTGCTGGCGTATCAGAGCCGGTCACGGCAGATGAGGCGGATGGCCGTGACGCGGCCGGCGTCCCGGCCGGCCGCCACGAGCCACCTCTCGGCCGCCTGCTAGAGGGCCACGAAGGCCTTGTCCCAGACCGCCTTCTGCTCGTCCGACGAGATCATCTGCGCCACGTTGACGATGATCTTGTTCCCGTCGCGCTTGATGGTAAAGCGATCCATGTTCCGTGTGGCCCGCCCGGACGTGTAGATCCCGTCAGCGGTGTACACCGAATCGTGCTTCGTGCACTCGAACCGCATCTCGGCAGCCTTCCACCGGACGGCCGCGTTCTGGTGGGGGCACGACAGGTTGAACGCCATGACCTTGCCCTGGATCCGCACGATGATGACGGCGTTGTCGCGATCGATCGTGACGCCGTCGGCGGCAGGAACCGGGTACGTGATTTCGTCGCCCGCCTTCGTCAGCGCTTCGCCATTGGCGATGGGCAGCGCGTCGGCCGCCGCCAGGCCGCTCGACCCGGCCACCAGGCCGGCGGCGAAAAGCGTCACCTGGCGAATAAACGCCCGTCGGTCGGCATCACACGCGCCCGCCTGACAGGACTGATAGCGGTGCGTCTCGTTCATGGAAACCGGTGACCTCTCATGCCGACATCAGGATCACGCCGGCCAGCAGGATCGTGAACCACAGAATCAGACTGGTGAGGGACGTGGTCTTCAGGTTCTTCCACGCCGCGTCCGGGTTGGTGGCCACCAACCCCTCGGCCCGCTTCATCAGGGCGCCGTTCAGGAGGAGCAGGACGAACAGGCTCATCTTCAGCCAGTAGATGCGCGATCCCCAGAACGTCTCCAGGTCGGCAAAGAACATCAGCAGGCCGGACACGACGATGAGCGCCAGGCCGCCAATCGCCACGTTGTGCACGGTCGCCAGAAACGTCAGGTGGTAGGCGCGCACCGGTTCCGGGTCACTCGCCGCGCGCAGGGTGTCACGGTCAGCCGCAACCGCCGCGCCGCCGCCGAGCAGGATGCCCGCGAGGTGGATGTAGGTCACGGCCATCGAAACGGCCTTGGTCTTGCTGTAGAGATGCGCCCAGCCCTGGGCAGCATCCACCAGCGCCTGCGGTGGTGCCATCATCGCGTTATCGCCCTCCAAAGAGCATCAACAGGTAGCTGAACGTGGCAATCCCCATCGACGTGATGGCGACCGCGCGGTGGGTGCTGTTGTTCCCGCTGTTCTGAACCTGCCCGCGCTCGTACCCTTCGCCGTTGGCGAGCGCGCCGGTCGCCACGAAGCCGGCGTCCGCGACGAGCATCAGGATGCCGTGAATCGTCCGGAGTTTCTTGTGATTGGGATCGTTCGACGCCTCGGCCATGTTCCACACGCCGGTGACCGTGTTGACACCGAAGAGCCCGGCAATGGTGCCGGCCAGGACGCCGTGGGCGCCCTTCTTGCTGTCGTTCGCGCCGCCCGGGCTGTTGTACAGGCTCTGGCCTACTGCGTACTCGGCGATGAACAGCGGCAGCGTGGCGAAGCTCGCGATCCTGTGGATCTTTGCGCGGGTCTTGTAGCCGTCGCTGTACTCAAACGGCTTGACGCGCTGGCGCGTCTGTCCGTCTTGACCCGCAGCCTCGGCGGTCGAGAAGTTGACGCCGTGCACGCGCGGTTCCGCCGCCTCCGGGAGGGCCGTCCGGGCCTCGCCCGGCGCGAAGTTGACCTGCCAGGGACGGCCCGACGGCCGATCCGCTGTGCAAGCGGGCGCGGATGCGCCCACCAACTCGGTACCCGCCGCGGCGCTCCCCGCGCAGGTCATCAACGCACCAAGGGCAATCACGGCCGGAAAGCTTCGGTAGTGCACGCACTCCTCCGTCTTGAGAACGAGGGGCTTCGCCCGTTCCGGGCGGACACCCAGGATTACCAATTGGCAGGCATCTTCACTTTTACCACATTCCCATCTGGTTCTGACGCCTGACGGGTCCGGGCGGCCTGAGCCTACAGCCGGGAGGCCGCGGAACCGATAGCACGACCGTGGGGAGTCCTGTTCGAATCGCGGTCGTTCTCCTGGCCTCGGTTGTGACGGCGGTCGTCGTGACCGGCTGCGCCCGGAACCCCACGCCGCGCGTCCTGCCCCCTCGCCCGGCCTCGACGGAGGCGCCGTCGGACTCGGCGATCGTGCGCACAGCCATGAAGTACCTGGGCACCCCCTACGTGCTGGGCGGCACGTCGCCGTCCACGGGATTCGACTGCAGCGGATTCGTCTGGTACGTCTTCAAACAGCATGGCATCGCCGTTCCGCGCGGGGTGGTCAACCAGGCGTCCGCGGGACGCCACGTGGAGCGCGCGAGCATTCGCGCGGGTGACCTGGTGTTCTTCAGCACCACGGGACCGGGTTTCACGCACGTGGGCATCGCCACGAGCCGCGACAGTTTCATCCACGCGCCGAATTCCCACGGCGTGGTCCGCATCGAGCCGCTCGGCTCGTCCTACTGGTCGCAGCGGTATGCGGGGGCGCGGCGACTGACGCAGTAGGCCGCCGCCGCAGCCTGAGCGGGTTCGCGGACTCACGAAGCGGCCCCTCGAACCGAGCCGACTCCAGAATGCCGACAGACGTGCCGTCGAGTCAGACTTCCGCCGGGCGGTCGGCACCTGCGCTCCATGCGTCATTGAATGCACCCGCGACGGCACGTTTGACCGGCGAGTGTGAGCGGGGACGCGGAGTGAGACGCGAACCCGAAGCATCGCGCGCCGCATCAGGACCGGTTGGCGGAGGCACCGCCATCGGGGCTTGTCGGCGTAATCGCGCGGGGAGCTAGCGCCTGCTTGCGGCCGCGGCCACGTGCGTCTGCGGCCGGGGATGGACGCCCTTGATGGAATGCGTCCGGGCAATCAGGCGGCGGCTGGTGTGCGGGAGGAACTGCCGCACCTCGATGTCAGCTTCCGTGAAGTACTGCTGGCCGTGGTGCACCGCCAGCGGGACCAGGTGCATCGCGCGCGGCAGCGGCGGCTGTTCCGCCAGCCGCTCGCGGTACCGCTGCGGGAACGAGGGGAACGTACGGAACGCCGTCGCGACGACGCCGCCGTGACGCGCGACCAGTTCGTCGAACGTCAATGCGAGGAACGCGATCACGGCGGGATCCGGGGAGGTGGCCAGGTACTGGTGGACGAGCGCCCGCACGTCCCGGAAGAACTGCGGGGTGTGGGTCTGGGCGGACGGCCTGCCGTCCGCACGCGCGGACGTCCGGATGCCGCCCCCGTGCGGGTCGATGTGATAGAGCTCGTGCACGATCGTGTCGAGCTTCGCCAGCGCATCCGACTGCTCCGGATACGCATCTTCCTTGGCGGAGCCCTTCAGCTTCTGGTCGCAGAAACGTGGCAGCGAAATCGAGATCAGGTGGCGGACCCGCCGGCCGCCCATGCGGACCTGCGGAGAACGCGTCACGAACCACTCGGACCGCCGGGTCAGCCGTCCCGTCCGGCGGTCGCGCCAGAAGTAGTATGCCGGCTCGCTGTCCGGCAGCATCAGGCTGTGGCAGGTGGCGTAGGCGCCGTGCGTGCTGGTGCGCCCCTGGCGGGCGAACACCAGGACGTCCGCCACGTCGATCGCCGAGAGCGCCGGGACGCGAGAGACAATGTCCTCCATCAGGCGGCGGACATGGTCGGTGTAGTTGAACATGCTGGCGATACGACCTACGGCATGACCCGGGCAACTCCGGGTCCGGGTTCGCTGGTAGTGTCGGCGTTCCGACGGCTGGTCTTTAGGGGGACGGGCTCAGATAGCGCGCAATGCGGCCCGTGCGAAGGGCGGACACGAGGCGAACGGCCGCCGCGGCCCTACTTGATGATCTCGGGTCCCGGGGGAACGGGCGCCGGCGGGATGGGCTGGGTGGCCTGGGGCGCCTGGGCGGGCGGATCGGTCTTGGGAATGGGCGTGTCCGCCGGGGGCGCGGCGACGGCCCCCATCCGGCTGAGCACGAGGTGCTGCCGCTTCTGCAGGAAGGGCGTTGGCGCCGCAGGGTTGTACTGGCGCGGACTGAAGATCATGGACGCCAGCATCGCGGCCTGGTCCGGCCCGAGCGCGGCGGCCGGGATGCCGTAGTACTTCCGGGCGGCCGCCTCCGCGCCGTAGAGGCCGTCACCCCACTCGATGACATTCAGGTAGATCTCCAGGATCCGGCGTTTGGACAGCTCGGCCTCGAGGCGGCGCGCGAGGAGAAACTCGCGGAACTTCCGGACCGGGTTCTTCGACGGCGAGAGGTACAGGTTCTTGGCCAGCTGCTGCGTGATGGTGCTGCCGCCCCGCAGGAATCCCAGCTTCCGCCAGTTCAGCTCGAACGACTTCTTCATCTCCGTGAAGTCGATGCCCTCGTGGTCAAAGAACGCCGCGTCTTCGGTGACCAGCACGGCGCGCTTCAGGTTCGGGGAGATGCGTTCGTAGCCGACCCACGTCTGGATGCGGACGGGCTTCCTGCCGGCGTCCTCCGCCTCGTGCTTCCGGATTTCGATGAACGCGGTGGTCGGCGGATTGGTCTTCTGCAGGGGCCGCACGTCGGGCAGCGTCAGGTAGGCGTAGGCGGCGACGCCGAACCCGATGGCGGCCGCCGCGCGGGCGCCCTTCCAGATCGCGCGGATCATGCCTCTGTCACGACTGACGCGTCTGTATCCCGACAACGGGGTCGCACCTGGTTTCTTTCGAGCGCGCATGAAAAGAGGTCCGACCCGGCTCCCGGGCCAGTCTCATCGTCGGGCGGCGGCCACGACCGGGCCGAAGGCGCCCAGGAACGCGTTGATGATGTTCGGCGTCGAGCTCGCGCCCATCAGGCCCACGCGCCAGATCTTCCCGGCCAGCGGCCCGAGACCCGCGCCCACCTCGATGTTGAACTCCTTCAGCATGCGAGCGCGCACCGCCGCCTCATCCACGCCGTCCGGCACGCGCACGGCGTTCAGCGTCCACAGCCGGTCGGGCTCGGGCGGCAGCACCTCGAGGCCGAACGGCTTCAGGCCGGCGATGAGCGCCAGGTGATTGGCGCGGTGGCGGGCCCAGCGCGCCTCCAGGCCTTCTTCCTCGACCATCAGCAGCGACTCGCGCAACGCGTAGATCAGCGAGGCGCAGATCGTGTGGTGATACTTGCGACGCAGCCAATAGTCTTCGAGCAGGGTGAGATCGAAGTAGAAGCTGCGGGCCTTCACCCGGGCGCCGAGCGCGGCCGGCGTGAACACGATCGGGGCGATGCCGGACGGGGCGCCGATGCACTTCTGCGCGCAGCTGTAGCACGCGCCGATGCCCCACTTCCCCACCTCGAGCGGATGGCCGCCGAGCGACGTGACGGCGTCCACGATCGTGAGGGCGCCGTGCTCGCGTGCCAGGGCGCTGATGGCCTCGACCGGGTTCAGTACGCCGGTTGACGTCTCGGCGTGGACGACGGTGACGATCTGCGGCTTGTGCTCCGCGATCGCGCGCCGGACGGCGCCGGGATCCACCGCGCGGCCCCACTCGTAGTCCAGCCGCGCCACCTGCGCGCCATAGCGCTGGCACATCCCCGCCAGGCGATCGGCAAAGTACCCGCCGACCAGCGCCAGCACGCGCGTGCCCTCGCCCACGAGGTTCGCCACGGTCGTTTCCATCGCCGAGGTGCCCGTGCCCGACACGGCGAACGCGAACGATCCCTCCGGGGCGCGGAAGGCACGCGCGAGCTGGCCGCGCATGTCGTCCATCATCGCCATCAGGTCGGGGTCCAGGTGGCTCAGCACCGGCGCGGCCATGGCGCGCATCACGCGCGGTGCCACCATGCTCGGGCCGGGGCCCAGCAGGATTCGTTCAGTTTCGGGAAGCTTGATCATGGTCATCCTTCAGGCGATAGGCGATAGGCGATTGGGAAATACGGTGTGACGCTGCCTTTCCCCTAACGGCCATCGCCTCACGCCTAGCGCCTATACTGACAGAAGCTCGTCCAGCAGCTTTTTCAGCGACTCCCGAGCTTCGCTCTTCACAGCCCTGAGCGGCATCCTCGGCACGCCGCCCACGTAGCCGGCCATCTCCATCGTCGCCTTCAAGCCGGCCACGCCGTGCACCGCGGTTACCGCCGCCGCCAGCGGCGTCAGTCGTCGCTGCAGCACGCGCGCTTCGTCATGCCGGCCGGCCCGCACCAGATCGTACAGCTTCACGACCACGTCCGGCACCACGTTGGCCACGGCGACAATCGCGCCCGCGGCACCGACCATCATCGACGGGTAGAGGGTCGCGGCCGACCCCACCAGCAGCGGGAAGTCCGCCGGCACGCGCGCCACGATGGCTGCCACCTGGCCCACGTCTCCGTTCGAGTCCTTCTGGCCGACGATGTTCGGATGCGTCGCGAGCTGCGCCACGGCGTCGGGCGGCAGGTTGATGCCCGTCACGTTGGTGAAGTTGTAGAGCAGCACCGGCACCGGCGACGCGTCGGCGACGGCCCGGTAGTGCTCGATGAGGGCGTCGGGCGTCATCTGCGACTTGAAGAAGAACGGCGTCAGCACGAGCACCGCGTCCGCGCCGGCCCGCGCCGCCCGCTTGGTCGCCGCGATCGTAGCGCGCGTCGACTGCCGGCCCGTTCCGGCCAGCAGGACGCGGTCCTTCGGGGTGTGCTCGCGCGCCGTCGCGACGATCCGCTCGGCCTCGTCCTCGTCGACGAACGCGGCCTCGCCGTTGGACCCGAGCACCAGCAAGCCGCGCAGACCCGTGCCCATCCAGCGCTTGACGTTGTGCGCCAGCCCGGCCGTGTCGACCTCGCCGTCCTTGAACGACGTGATGCACGGCGGATAGATGCCTGCGTAGTTCACATGCGCCTCCGCGCTCCTGCTAAGCCTGGCGCGCCCACTTGATCAGCACGCCGAGCGACGGCGGCTTGCCGTACATCAGCAGGCCGATCCGGAAGACCTTGGCCGCAAACCACAACGCGGCTGCGCTGCCCGCAGCGGCGGCCAGTATGCCCAGCACGGCCTGCCACCAAGGCGGCGGCGCGGCCGAGGCCAGTCTCAGCATCATGACGAAGCTGCCGACGGGGGGCAAGAAGCTCAGCACGGTGGCCACCGCGGAGTTCGGGTCACGGCTGATCGGCAGCCACAGCATCCAGGGAATCATGATGGTGAGCGTGATGGGCATCATCAGGCCCTGCGCCTCGCGCATCTCGTTCACGGCCGCGCCAATGGCGGCCATCATCGCGCCGATGGTCACGTAGGCCAGCAGGAAGAACACGAACAGATACAGGATCAGCCACGGATCGAGGATGCCGACCAACGCAAATGACACCAGGGCCATCAAGCCGAGGCCCATGTAGACCGCCAGCACGAGGAGGCCGACGGCCAGCTGGCCGAGGATCTTGCCACCCATCAGTTCCATGGGTGACACCGCCGAGAGCAGCACCTCGACGACGCGGTTCGACTTCTCCTCCACGGTCGTCGTCAGCAGGTAACTGCCGCTCATCATGGTCGACATCAATAGCAGGCCCATGAACGCCATGGGCATCATCATGTTCGCAAGACGGTTCGAGGTCTTCTCGCCACCCGCCGTCACCTCGCGCGTCGTGATGCCCTCGACCTTCGTGATCGCGTCAATCTGCGCGCGGTCCATTCCGGAGAGCCGCACGCGCGCCGCCACGATGGCCTCGCGCATCGCCCTGCTGATCTCGTCGATCACGCGATCATCCAGCTTGCCCCGCACGTAGAGATCGTAGCTCCCGAACCGGACCGCGCCTGCCGCCGGCTTCACCGCGTCGTCGTGCACGACGATGACGGCCAGCCGCTGGTCATCGGGCGCGTCCTTCGAGGGCGTCGCCTTGAGCGGCTCCTTGGCCCCTTCGATGTCGGTGCCCGCCGCCAGCGTCACCACATTCAGGTGCGGCACGTCGCCAAGCGCGTTCTGGAACGCCTGGTCCATGGCCGCCTTCGACGCCGGGTGCTGCCCGGCCACGCTCTTGACGGCCTCCGGGATCTCGTCTTGCATCTGTCGGGCGTTGGCTTGACGGCGGCGCGCAATCTCTTCCGGCTTGAGGTAGGCCTGCAGGCCATCGGCCACCTGACCGGTGGGGTCGAGAATGCAGACATTTCCGCCGATCTTCGGCGCCTCGTTCTTCATCATGCGCGGCATGGCGTACATCAACAGGCCGATCAGGAGCGGCGTACCGATGATGCCGATCGCGAACGCCCGCGTCATGACGGTAGCGGCAAATTCCCGTTGAGCAATCAACAGCAGCTTCTTCATGCCCGCCTCCCGTTTTCAACCGAACCGGACTCGCGCACGGCGGCCCGCAGCGCCGCCGCGTCCGCATCACCCGCGTCAGTCGCCACGATGTTCACGAACACGTCGTCCAGGGTCGGGCGCCGCACCTCGATGCGCGACGGCGCCACGGCGGCGGCCACGCCGCGAATCACGGAGGCCGGATCGGCGCCGGCGGCCAGTGACAGCTCCCAGCCCGCCCCCTCGCGCGCCACTCTGGTGATGCCGGGCACCGCGCCGAGCGGCGCGATGTCCGCGGCCGGATTGAGCGGCTCGAACAGCAGGCTGCGGGGATCGAACCGCGCGCGGATCGTGGCAAGGTTGTCGTCGAGCACCTTGTCGCCGCGATGAATCATCACGATGTGATCGCAGAGCTGTTCGGCGTGCACCATGATGTGCGTCGAGAACAGGATGGTGGCGCCGCGCTCGTGCTCCTCACGAACCAGCTCGCGCATCAATCGCTGATTCACCGGGTCGAGGCCCGAGAACGGCTCGTCGAGAATGATCAGGTCCGGCTTGTGGATGATGGCCGCCAGCAGCTGAATCTTCTGCTGCATCCCCTTCGACAGTTCTTCGCAGCGCTTCGCCTCGACGTCCCCGAGGCCCACCCGGTCGAGCCAGCGCCGGACCCGCTGGCGCAGGTCACCGCCGGTGTCGCCCTTGAGCTGGGCCATGTACGCGAGAAAGGCCCCGACCTTCATCTTCTTGTAGACGCCCCGCTCCTCGGGCAGGTAACCGATGCGATCCTTGGCCTCGAGCGCGGACTTGTGGCCAAGCACCGTCAGTTCGCCGCTGTCGGGCAGCAGGATCGACAGGATCATCCGGATGGTTGTGGTCTTGCCCGCGCCGTTGGGCCCGATCACGCCGTAGAGCGCGCCGGTTGGCACGGAGAGGTCGAGGTTGCGCACGGCGACCGTCGGACCAAACGTCTTGGTCAGCCCGCGAAGCACGATAGCTGGTTGCATGGAAGTCCTACCGGTTAGTGGCCACGGACCTCCCGGTCCGTGCCTCACGAATCACCCGGGTCCGAGCACCCGGCGCCACGCCTGAGATCGCAAGAGTGTAGTGCGGGACGGGGCGCTAATCCAATTCCCCCACCGGGAATACGGACTGGCGCCCCAAAACGTTGCGGAACCCCCAGGCGGCCACGAACACGCACGCCCCGACGGGGGCGGCCGACCGCCACAGGAACCAGCGGGACGGATCGATCGTCAGCGGCGACCACACCAGGAGATCGAAGGTCACCAGCAGCACCGTGATCGCCAGGAGGCCGAAGTGCCGCAGCAGCCAGATCACCAGCACGCCGATCGGAATCGCCGCCGCCAGTTCGAGCCAGACGTTCTCGGTGCCGGGCATCGACACCAGCGTGACCACCGCCGCGCCCGCGACCATCGCGCCGCGATCGGACCCCGTCACGCGCTGCGCGATCAGCACGAACGCGGTCAGGCCGAGTGACCGCGTTACGGCGTCGGCCAGCGCGCGGAAGAAGAGCGCGGCGAACCGGTTCGCGCCGTTCAACGAATCCGCGGCGTAGTCCGGGAACGTGCCCGGCAACCCGAACTGCCGCCCGAGCGCCTCAGGCGCGGCCAGCAACAGGGCCATCACCGCTCCGCCGATGACGCCCGCCAGCAGCCCGCGTCCCACCAGCGGGTCGCGCCAGCGGCCGTCCATCAGCCGGACCCAGCCAATCAGGTAGCGCGGCCACCGTCGGCGAACGAACGGTTCGCACCCGAGGTAGTAGAGCCAGCCGGCCACGGCCATGAACAGCGGCAGGCCGAACTGGTTGCTGACGACATCCCAGAGGATGGCAGGGTTGACGGACCAATGCCGCCGGAGCACGCTCGCGATCGCCAGCGTGCCGAGGATGAACACCGCCACGCGCACGGCGCCCCGCTGGTCGCCGCGTCCGAGCCGGAGGTTGCGCACCGACAGCACGGCGAGCACGACGAACGACACCGTCCAGAGGAGGGCCGTGACCGTCTGCTTGATCACGAGCGTGGTTGAGCCCACCGAGGGCTGGCCGACGGCGGCGGCAGCCGTCCAGGGCCCCTGTAACGCCAGGAACACCGGGCGGCCCAGGCAGGCGGCGGCTTCGATGCGAACGGGCACACCGGACAGTTCACCGGACCATGCCATGCGCGCGTCCGAGAACATTGGCGGTACGCGCTCCGGCCTGGCCTCGCGTAGCGAGCCCGCGTCCACGCCGACCGCGTGCAGGAGTGGCTCCCAGTCCGTCGGCGGCGCAGCGGCACCGGCGGTCGACTGCGGGGGCGGCCAGACGCGCAAGCCAGTCAGGCGCCCCATCGAGTCCGTCTCGACGATCGCGTCTCCGGGCGCGCCAGGTGCGGGGTCGGCATCGGTCACGACGCCAGTCGAGTCGAGCGGCACCAGCCGGGATGCGCTCTGGCGGTAGTGGAAGACGAGGGGCCCGGGCCTCATGCCCGCCAAGTCACCGAAGCGGCGACTCGACGGCTGCTGCCCGATCAGGTACGCCCGGTAGTCCTGCTCGAGCGTGAACCACCACGAGTGGTCCGCGGGTACGTCGGCGTATCCAAGCCCGGTCAGCACGTCGCGGGCGTTCACGCGCAGGACTTCGGGGCTCCCCTTGAACGCCACGAGGGACGGGAGGTGCACCCACGACGCCAGCGCGACCACCGCTGCCACCGCCGCGAGGCTGGCGCCGAGCAGGCCCCAGGCCTTGCGCCGGGACAGCGCGCCCCCGTCGCTGGCGGCCGCCACCATCTCGGGCGACGGCGTTTCGCCCGCCGCCACCGCGGCAGCGAGCGGATCGCCGCCCGGCAGTGCGGCCGCGGCGTGCCGCGCGGACAAGGGCCGATCCTCGGGACGCGATTCGATGCATCTCAGGATCACCTGTTCGAGCGCCGGATCGAGATCGCGACTGATCGCGCTCGGGCGCCGCGGCGTTGACGCCGTGTGCACGGCGCGCCATTCATCGAGCGTGCTGGCCTTGAAGGCCGGCTCACCGGTGCAGGCCTGGTAGATCGTCAGGCCCAGCGCGAACAGGTCGCTCTGGATCGTGGCCGGGTCGCCGCGCAATCGCTCGGGCGACATGTATGCGACGGTGCCGGCAAAGTCAGCCGGCGATCCACCGGTGGACCCATCCACCGCGAGCCCGAAGTCCGTGATCCGCGCGTGGCCCTGGCCGTCGATCATCACGTTGGCGGGCTTGAGATCGCGGTGCAGCACGCCGCGCTCGTGCGCGGCCGCCAGGCCCGCACAGAGCTGCCGCGCGGTCTCGAGCGCCTTCGACGGCGGCAGTTTGCCGATCCGCCGCAAGAGCGAACCGAGATCTTCGCCGTCGATGTACTCCATCGACAGGTAGAGACGCCCGGCGCCACCCGCGCCCGACGCCGGCCGGTCGAGTTCCCCGATGTCGTACACGCGGCACACATTGGGATGGGCCACGTTGCGGGCGTGGCGCGCCTCCTCGATCAGCCTGGCTCTCGCGACCGGATCGCGCTGGAGCACCTCGGCCAGGAACTTCAACGCGACGGGCTGGCCGAGACGAAGATCGTCGGCGCGATAGACTTCACCCATCGCGCCTTTGCCGAGCATCGCGACCACGCGGTACCGATCCGCCAGCATCGTGCCTGGCGTAAACGCGGAACCGGTTGGCGCGACGCCGGACGGCACGGAATCGAATCGCGTGTCCTGGCTGGAAGACGTCGCCTCCATCACTTTCCCCGTACGAGCGCCAGCGGGCGGGCCGGCCGCGCCTGGACCGCCGGTGCCTGGACGATCAGGTTGACCGACAGCACCACGGCGAAGATCGCCGCGGCCGGGGCCATGAGCCACGGCGCCTCGGCCAGCGCCGACACGCTTGCCGCCTCGTGCAGCATGGAGCCCCAGCTCGAGATCGGATCCGGAAACCCGAGGCCGACGTAGGACAAGGTGGCTTCCGCCAGGATGAAACCCGGCAGCAGCAGCGTGGCCTGCGTCGCAAGGAATCCCCGGGCCGCCGGCAGCAGGTGACGCGTCAGGAGCCGTCCGCGGCCCATGCCGAGCGACAGCGCCGCCTGGGCGTACTCGCGCTCACGCTCGGCGGCAACGATGGCCCGCACGCCCCTGGCCACGATGGGCCAGCCGACCGCCGCCATGATGCCGGAGATCAGCACGAACACCGTCCCGGGCGACAGCACCAGCGGGAGCGCGGCGCGCAGCGACAGCACCACGTACATCGCGGGCAGCACCAGCACGAAATCGGACAGCCGCATCAGGCCTTCGTCCACCAATCCACCGGCCGCGCCAGCCACCCCGCCAACGAACATGCCGATCAGCAGCGCCCCGAACGTGGCGACGACGGCCACACCGAGCGACACGCGCGCGCCGTGGAGCAGGCGCGCAAACAGGTCACGGCCGGAGCCGTCCCCGCCGAGCGGCAGCCACGGAGCCTGCGCATCGTCACTGCTCGCCACGAGCACGCCGTGACGGAACCACTCGAGCGCCACCGGGTGCGCCCGATCCTCTTCGAACCGGCGCTCCAGCCGGTCCGCCAGGACGACGGGGTAGACGAACGGCACGTGCCAGCGGCCTGCATCGTCGAGGACGTGCGGCCACATCGGCGGCGCATACTCGGCGCTGTCGAAGCGTTGCGACGGGGCGTGCGGCGTGAGCACCGGCGCGGCCAGAGCCGCAAGGGCGACCAGCGCGAGGAGGACGGCGCCGGCGCGCTTCATGAACTGGCTCCGATGCGATCGCGGAGCCGCGGATCGACGGCGGCGAGCGCCACGTCGGAGATCAACGCGCCGAAGGCCAGGAAGGCGCCGCCGGCGGCGGCACAGCCGGCCACCAGGTAGAGGTCCCGCGATCGCAGCGCGTCGAACATCAGGCGTCCGAGCCCCGGCCACGACGTGACGATTTCAACGACGAACGATCCGCTGAGCAGGCTGCCGAACACCAGCCCGTAGATCGCCGCGACCGGCCGGAGGGCGGGCTTCAGCGCGCTCCGCCAGAGCACGCGTCCGGCCGGCACGCCACGGGCCGCCGCCGCCGCGACGAACGGCTCACGGAGCGTTTCCTCCATGGCGCGGGCCTGCATGCGCTCGATCGTGGCGGCCAGCGGCACGGCGAGCGCGAAGCCCGGCACGACGAGGTGACGCGCCACGTCGAGCGCGCCGGCCAGCCAGCCGCCCGCGGCCGGATCGGGCGACGTCATGCCCCCCGTCGGCAGCCAGCCCGTTTTTGCGGCCAGGAAGACGAGCACCAGCGAACTCACCAGGGATGGCAGCGAGAGCGCCAGCAGCGACCCGCCGCGGACGAGCGCCGCGACCACTCCCTGGCGGCTGCCCGCGACGACGCCCAGCGGCAGCCCGACGAGCGTGGCCAGGACCAGCGCCACGACGGCCAGCAGCGCGGTGTTGCACGCCCGCTCGATCACGAGATCCGACACCGGCCGGCCGTACATGAGGGACGTGCCCAGGTCCAGCCGCACCGCGCGGCCCGCCCATTCCAGGTACTGCACGACCAGCGGCCGCTGGAGCCCCAGCCGATCGCGTTCCAGGTTGAGCGCCGCCGCGGACGCACCGCTGCCGACCTGCTCCGAGGTGATGTCGCCGGGCGCAAGGCGCGTCAGGACAAAGGCCGACGAAGACACCACGACCACGAGCAGCAACGAGAGCAGCAGCCGCCTCAGCAGGTAGCGAGCCACGGCGGTATTCTGGCACGGGTGGCTGTTCGCCCCCTAACGCCTATCGCCTGGCGCCGAACGCCTGGTTTTGCGCTAGAATCCGCGTGATTGCCCCACGACCTTCCGCCCTCTTCGACCGCCGGACAAAGGATGGACTTATGACGCGACGCTGGCAGTGGTGTGCCCTCGGACTGCTCTGTCTCCTGTTCCTCTCGGCCGGATCGCCCATGGCCCGGCAGGCGGCCCCGGCAGCGCCGCCGGCATCCGCCGCGCCCATCGGCCAGGCGGCGTCCGCGCCACTCACGCAGGCTCTTCCGGTCGACCCGCTGGTCACCGAGGGCCGGTTCCCGAACGGCCTCGGGTACCTCATCCGCACCAACAAGCTGCCGGCCAGCCGGGCCGAGCTCCGTCTCGTAGTCAACGCCGGGTCGGTCCTCGAAGACGACGACCAGGAGGGGCTCGCACACTTCGTCGAGCACATGGCGTTCAACGGCACGGCGCACTTCCCGAAACAGCAGCTGATCGACTTCCTCCAGTCCACCGGCATGAAGTTCGGGCCCAGCATCAATGCGTTCACGAGCTTCGACGAAACCGTCTACATGCTCCAGATCCCGACCGACAAGCCGGAACTGCTCGACAAGGCGATGCTGATTCTCGAGGACTGGGCCCACGGCGTGTCGTTCGACGCGGCGGAAATCGACAAGGAACGCGGCGTCATCATCGAGGAGTGGCGCAGCCGGCGGGGCGCGCAGGCGCGCATCCAGGACAAGCAGTTCCCCGTGATCCTGAAGGACTCCCGGTACGCGCTGCGCAATCCGATTGGCAAGACCGACATCATCGAGAAGTTCCCGCACGACCGCCTCAAGAAGTTCTACGCCGACTGGTACCGGCCGGACCTCATGACCGTCATCGCCGTCGGCGACTTCGACAAGGCCGCGGTCCAGCAGCTGATCGCACAGCACTTCGGGGCGCTGCCGGCGGCGAAGTCGCCGCGGCCGCGGCCGGCCTACGACATCCCGGACACGCCGGGCACGCTGTATTCGATCGAGACCGACAAGGAAATGACGATGACGACGGTCGGCGTCCTCAACAAGCTGCCGGCGCGCGATCACACCACGGTGGGCGCCTACCGGCAGGACATGATTCAGAGCCTGTACGAGGGCATGATCAACCAGCGGTTCTCGGAACTGGCGCAGAAGCCGAATCCGCCGTTCCTCGGCGGCGGCGCGGGCATCGGCCTGTTGATGCGGACGAAGGAAGCGGCCCAGTTGAGCGCGCTGGTCAAGGAGACCGACATCGAGCGCGGCATCGACGCCTTGTACACCGAGGCACAGCGCGTGGCCCGCTTCGGCTTCACGGCAGCGGAGTTCGATCGGCAGAAGCGCGCCACGCTGCGCCGGCTCGAGCAGCAGGTGACCGAGAAGGACAAGCAGCAGTCGGCGTCGCTGGCGGCCGAGTACCTGCGCCACGTCCTGCAGCGGGAGCCGATTCCCGGCATCGAGTACGAGCAGGCGCTGCACCTGCGGTTCATGCCCGAGATCACGCTCGCCGACGTGAACAAGCTGGCGCCCCTCTGGATGGGAGACACCAACCGGGTCGTCATCGTCTCCGCGCCGCAGAAGGACGGGCTCGTCGTGCCCGATGCCGCAAAGCTCGCCGCCGCCATCAAGACGGCCGCCACGAAGGACGTCACGGCCTACGTCGATACGGCCGACAGCAGCCCGCTGCTCGATCCCCTGCCCAAGCCCGGCGCGATCGCAAAGACGACGAAGCAGGAGGCGCTGGGGCTGACGGTGTGGGAACTGTCGAACGGGGTCAAGGTGGTGTTGAAGCCGACTGACTTCAAGCAGGACGAGATCGTCTTCCGCGCGATCAGCCCGGGCGGCGCGTCACTCGCGCCCGACAAGGACTACATGTCGGCGTCGAGCGCGGGCGACGTGGTCACCATGGGCGGCCTGGGCCGGCTGAGCATGATGGACCTCCGGAAGGCGTTGACGGGCAAGGTGGCGGCGGCCGCCGCCTCGGTCGGGGACTACAGCACCACCATCGGTGGTTCGGGTTCGAAGAAGGACCTCGAGACGCTCTTCCAGCTGATTCACCTGTCGTTCACGCAACCGCGGCTGGACCCGGCCATGTTCGGCGTGGCCGCCGGGCAGATGAAGACGATGCTCGCGAACCGGAAGAACTCGCCGGACTATCCCTTCTCGGAAGCGCTCAACCAGATCCAGACCCAGGGCCACCTGCGCGGACGGATGCCCAGTCCCGAGTTGATCGACGAGGTCAACCTCGACACGGCGATGGCGTTCTACAAGGACCGGATGGCCGATGCCGGCAACTTCACGTTCGTCTTCCTCGGCAGTTTCGATCTCGACGCCATGAAGCCGCTCGTCGAGCGGTATCTCGCCAGCCTGCCGTCCACCGGGAAGCCCGAGACCTGGAAGGACACCGGCATGCGGCTCCCGAAGGGTGTGATCGAGAAGACGGTGGAAAAGGGCATCGAACAGAAGAGCCGCGTGGCGCTGATCTTCAACGGGTCGTTCGACCACGCGCCGGCCAGCCGCGTCGCGATTCGAGCGCTCGGATCCGTGCTCGAGAATCGCCTGCGGGAAACCCTGCGCGAGGACCTGAGCGGCACGTACGGCGTCTCCGTCTCGCCGACGTACGCCCGGGTGCCCGTGGCGTCCTACTCGGTGTCCATCAACTTCACCTGCGCGCCGGCGCGCGTCGACGAACTCGTGAAGGCGATGTTCAAGGAGATCGACGGACTCAAGGCCGCGCCTCCGGCGGACAAGTACGTCTCGGAGGTCCGGGCCCAACTGCTGCGGGACTACGAGACGAACAACAAGCAGAACGCGTGGCTGCTGGGCCAGATCGTGGCCCGGTACGAGGCCGGCGAGGACCCGGCCAGCATCCTGACGCTGCCGGATCTCTACAACAAGCTGGACGCCGCGACGATCCAGAAGGCGGCCCAGACGTACCTGGACAGCAAGAACTACGTCAAGGTCACGCTGATGCCGGGGAAATAGGGGAATAGGGAAAAGGGAAAAGGGAAAAGGGAAAAGGCGGAAGTGGAAGGGCGACAGGGGGCCTGGGAGCGCCAGGCTCCAGCCTGGCCGACAAGAGGCGTGAGGCGATAGCCACATGAACTGTTCCCGGTGCGGCGTGGAGATTAGCGACGGCCGGGATCCGTGTGCCCGCTGCGCGGAGGACGCCACCACACTGCCCGGGCATGCGCCGCGGCCGACCGGGGTGACCCCGGTGACCCCGGCGACACCGGCAACCCCACCGGGCACATCGTTGCCCGAGGACGCCACGCGAATGCCGGGACCGCGCCCGGTATCGAGCCCCACCAGCCCGGCGACGGCGGCGCACCTGCTGCCCGGCCATGAGTTTGGATCGCGCTATCGGATCATCCGGGAGCTCGGCCGCGGGGGCATGGGCGTCGTGTACCAGGCCTGGGACGACGAGTTGTCGATGGCCGTGGCCCTGAAGGTCGTGATTGGCGATCCGGCCGGCGATCCGAAGGCGGAGCAAGATCGCCAGCGCCGCTTCAAGCAGGAGCTGGTGCTGGCGCGGCAGGTCACCCACAAGCACGTCATTCGCATCCACGACCTCGGCGAGATCAACGGCGTCAAGTACTTCACGATGCCGTTCATCAACGGCGAGACGCTCTCGGCGCTCCTGCGGCGGGAGGGCCACGTGCCGGTCGGGCGGGCTCTCGAGATTGGCAGACAGATGGTCGCCGGCCTCGTGGCCGCCCACGAAGCGGGGATCGTTCACCGCGACCTGAAGCCGGCCAATATCATGCTCGACGATGACGGCCAGGTGCACATCCTGGACTTCGGCATCGCGCGATCGGTCACGGGTCCCGGAACCGGGACGGCGACCGGCGTGATCACCGGCACCTTCGACTACATGGCGCCCGAGCAGACACTGGGCAGCCACGTCGATCAACGCGCCGACATCTACGCGTTCGGCCTGATCCTGTCGGACCTGCTGGTGGGGCGGCGGGCGGCCAGCCCATCCGGCGGCGCGCTGACCGTGGCGATCGAACGCACGCGCAAGGCGCCCCCGTTGCTGCGTACCGTGGACCCGAATCTCCCCGAGCCCGTGGAGCAGCTCGTCTCGCGATGCCTGCAGCCCGAGCCGGCCAATCGTTTCCAGACGACGGCGGAACTGGGAGCGGCGTTGGATCGACTCGATGACGACGGACACCTGCGGGTCGCGGCGCAGCCGGCCACCGCGCGGGCGCGCTGGATGATGCCGGCCGTAGCGGCCGCCTGCGTGGTCGTGCTCGGCCTGTCAGCGTGGCTGTACGTCAAGAGCCGCCCGGCACCCCCGGCGCCGGCGGTGCACGAGCCGGTGTCGGTGCTCATCGCGAACTTCGACAACAAGACCGGCGACCCGATGTTCGACGGCGCCCTGGAACAGCCGCTTGCCATCGCGGTCGAGGGCGCGTCGTTCATCACGGCCGGCGGCCATGTCGATGCCGAGAAGTTGCTGGCGAAGCTGGCACCTGGCTCGACGCTGAATGAAGAAGGCGCCCGAATCATCGCAAGACGTGACGGCACCAAGGTGGTGCTGGCCGGCACGGTGGCGCAGAACGCATCCGGGTACGCCCTCTCGATCCGGGTCGTGGACCCGACGGCCGACGCGCCGATGGCCTCGATCGAAGCCAGCGCCAAGACCAAGGAACAGGTGCTGGCCTCGGTCGGTTCTCTTGGCGCACGGATCAGAACGACACTGGGCGACACGGCGACGGCTTCAACGATGGCCGCCGCCGCGGAGACGTTTACCGCCTCATCGCTCGACGCCGTCAAGAGCTACTCGAAGGCACAGGACCTGGCGCTCCGGCGGAAGGACGCCGACGCGATCGTGTTCTACAAGCAGGCGGTGGCGCAGGACCCGAAATTCGGGCGCGCCTACGCAGGCTGGGCCGCCAGCGCCGCCAACATCCGCCGCAACGCCGAGGCCGGCGAGGCGATGAACAAGGCGCTCGCGTTGATGGATCGGATGACCGAGCGCGAGAAGTACCGGACGCTCGGGGTGTACTTCTTCAACAGCCAGGACTACGAGAAGGCCGTCGAAAACTACGAGACCCTCGTCCGCATGTATCCGGCCGACACGGCCGGTCATGCCAACCTGGCGCTGGCATACTTCTATCTGCGGAACTTCGCCAAGGCGCTTGAGGAAGGGCGGCGCGCGCTGAAGCTTCAGCCAGGCAGCACGAAATTCCTGAGCAACAACGCGCTCTACGCAATGTACTCGGGCGACTTCGATGCGGCGGCCGCCGATGGCGAGGCGTGCGTCAAGCTGGAACCTGGTCAAGCCGCCTACCTCCCGATCGCGATCGCGCAAGTGGCGGCAGGACAATCCGACGCCGCGCGGCAGACGTACGAGAAGATGGCGGCGGTCGACGCCGTGGGCAAGTCCTGGGCGGCCCAGGGTCTTGCAGACGTCGCCCTCTACGAAGGACGACCGGCCGACGCGCGCGCCATCCTGATCCCGGCGATTGCCGACGATGCCGCGGCGAAGGAGACGGGTGGACTCATCGCGAAGCACGTCTCGATGGCCGAAGCATGGATGCTGGAGGGGCGCCCGGCAGACGCCTGGACATCCGCTCGAACGGCCCTTGGTTTCGGCCGCGATCAGTCCACGTTGCTGCCGGCGGCGCGTGCCGCACTGGCGGCCGGCAAGGACGCCGATGCCCGGGGCTTCGCTGACGAATTGCTGAAGCAGGTGCCCGCGGTGTCGCGAGCCTACGGGAAGATCATCGACGGCGAAATCGCGCTCAAGCAGCGGCGATCCGTCGATGCCGTCGATGCGTTCAAGGCCGCTCGGGGCTACGCCGACCTCTGGCTGGTGCACTTCGATCTCGGCATCGCCTATGTGCAGGCTGGGCTGTTCGGCCAGGCCATCGTGGAACTGGAAACGTGCGACAAGCGCCGGGGCGAAGCCACGTCACTCTTCTTCGACGACTACCCCACGTACCGCCACCTCGCCCCACTGCAGTACTGGCTCGGCCGCACCAAGGAAGGCCTTGGGATGAAGCCAGCCGCCCTCATCCACTATCAGGCGTACATCGCCCTGCGGCCCGCCGCGCTCAAAGACCCGTTCGCCGAGGATGCGCGGAAGCGGGTGGGGGCGAAGTAGCCGGCACCCGCTCTCTCGAGTCCAGCCCGGGCCATCGCGCTGGCCCGCCGTTTGCCGTTGAAACCGAACGTCACGGACACCGACTTGACGGGCGCCTCCGGCCGGACTATTATTGGATACGAAGTGGGTATTTTGAATACTCCATTCATGGTCCAATCGTGTTCCAACGATGTGCGGCGATTGCTGGTGGACGCGGCCCGGCGTGCAGATGCCATGGGTGTGATGGCGTTCGAAGAGGTGACGGCGCTGGACGCCACGGCGGCCGGCCGGCTCGTCTCGCGCGCGCGGAACGCCGGCGTCGCGGAGGTTCCGCAGCTCTCGTGGTCGAACGTGACGCCGCCGTCGCAGGAAGACGTCGCCGCGCTGCTGCGCCTCGTGATTGCGGCCCTCGAGGGATCACCAGTACCGAAGACCGAGTGGCCGTCCCTCTCGAGGATCTTTGACGGCGAGCAACTCGGGAGGCTGGTCGGCGTCTCGCTCTCCAGCCTGCGCCGCTACCAGTCAGGCGATCGCGAAACTCCCGATGCGGTCGCGGAGCGGCTGCACTGCCTGGCGCTCGTCGTGGCCGACCTGGCGGGCTCGTACAACGACATCGGGATCCGCCGGTGGTTCGAACGGCCACGCACCGCGCTGGGTGGCAGGGCGCCTGCGGCCGTCCTCAAAGGCGAGTGGGATCCCGAGGGACCGGGTACGCAAGAAGTGCGGGCGCTGGCGCGCTCGATTGTTGCGTTTTCTGCCACATGATCGTCTTTCGCCAGACCGACCGACGCTACCCGTTCGCCTGGGAGTCCTCCACTCAACCGGCGGGGCGCTGGCATGGCGAGGGCGAGGGTCCGGCGCACTATTTTGCAGACACGCCGGATGGCGCGTGGGCCGAGTTCCTGCGCCACGAGGAGATCACGGACGTCGAGGATCTCGTCACGGTTCGACGGACGTTATGGGCCGTTGAGATCGACGAGGAGACGCCTGCCAAGGTGGCATGCGACCGAGAAGCGCTGGCCGGGGGACCCGACACATGGCCCACGTGCCAGCAGCACGCGCGTGAACTGCGTCAACGCGGCGCCACACGGCTGCAGGCACCCTCGGCGGCGCTGCAGGCGGGCGCGGCGCGTGGCTGGACGGTTCGGGCCGGACTGCAGCCCGCCGCGCCGCGTGATAGTGAGGTCATCGTCGACTTCACGCCAGCGCCGCGATTCGTGGCGTGGCGGTGCGTAGAGGACGGCCCTCCGCCCGCCGAGCTGCTCCCGCGCGTGCGGCACATCGCGTCGGGGCCGGCGTCCCGCGCCCGCCGCCGCTGACGCTGACGCTACTTCGCCGACGTCCGCTGGTTGTCGTGCTGGCGCACCGGCCACGACGACAACGGGTCGTAGTTGAGCGCAAAGCCGGGCGGCAGCCGGATGGCAGTCACGCGACTCTCGCCGACCGCGTAGATCACGCCGTCCTTGAGCATGATTTCCAGCGGAGACGGGACGTTGGAGATCGTCAGGTCCACGTGCCCCGTCAATTGGTTGAGCGCGCGGATTTCTCCCGTCGTGCCGCTTCCGGAAACTACGTACACCCGGCCATCATCACCGGCGAACAGATCCTGCGGCATGTAGGCAGTGGCCGTCGACCAAGCGAACATGCCGTTGACGTCGTACGCATCAACCGATCCCGGCGTCAACTGGTGAGCCTGATCGACCACAGCCGGCATCGGGATGGCGCCCACGAACACGAGGCCGCCCCGGCCGGTCACGGGGGGCGTCGTGGTGTACCCGGGAACGCCCCACATCAACTGACCGTCGGCCGCCTTCAACTTGAACAGCTGCCCGGACCGCCAGTAGGCGCTCACCGAGGTCCAGTACGGGCTCCAGTAGACCTCGATCGCATGGTCGCCGCCGGTTGTCGTGAAGACGTTCCCGTCGGCGTCCACCGCACCGTGCGAAAGTCCAACATCGTAGGCACGAGGCGAGTTGTTGGTCCACCACGTGTCTGTGGTGACGAACTGTTTCCAGGCAAATGCCGGCTGGCCGCCGGTGCCGATGGCCGAAAGGTCCCACTTGCTCACGAGGCCGCCGACACCAAACACGTAGGCGGCGTTCCCGTTGACCAGTGAGTAGCCGGGTTGTGTGGAAGACGCGAGACTCGTCTCGCGGACGGTGGTTGAATCCAGCAGCGACTTCAGCGTGATGAACGAATCGTTGGGCTGCACCGCGTAGTTCCCGGCGAGCGCCGGAGGAATCCCCCAGAGATTGCAGCAGCCGAATCTGACATACGACCACTCGAGACTGCCATTTGCCGCCGACCACAAATGGTTGTCCTCGTAGCCCGAATACACGTGCGACGCGCCTCCGTTGTCGATCCAGACCGCTGGCGTCGTGAGTGTCCCGATCTTGGGCTCCGTCACCGCGGTAAACAGTTGCCAGGCCCCGGTGGTCGAGTCGATCACGCGAGACACGCGATTGACATCCGCGCCGAACAGCCGCCCGTCACCGAACATGGCCAGGTGGCGCAGGGTGATGCCCGGGTCCACGCTCCACAACGTCAACGCTGACGCCGGGACCACGTCCGGCGTCTTCACGTAGATCCCCAGCTGCTGGTAGGCAACCTGGCCGTCGCTCGACCGCGCTCGGACGACGAAGCCGTAGCCGCCGAGAGCTGTCGCGTCCACCGTGCCGGTGATGCTGCCGCCGGTGTCCATGCTCAACCCGGGTGGCAGTGCGCCAGTCCAGAGATCGAACACGACCGAGAACCCCCCGTACGTCGCCAGCATGTCGTAGTAGTACGAACCGGCCGTGGCGTCCTGCAGCGTGGCAGTCGTCACCCGGAGAGCGTCCACCCGCAGCGCGTAGGTCCGTTGTGCCGTATGCGGAGGCTCCGCCGTGTCGATGACCCGAATCGTGATCCGGAAGGTGCCGGCCTCACCGGGGGGTGCCGCAACCAGTTGTGCCGTGTTCCCCAAAGACATCAGCGACATTCCTGCCGGCAGTGCGCCGTCGATGTACTGGAAGTTGTAGGGCGGGATGCCCCCGTGGACGACGATGCTCCCGGAGTAAATGGCACCGAGTTGGCCATCCGGAAGCGAGGCGGTCTCGATGACGAGGCCATTCCCGCCCGGCGAATACACCTCTCCGGTATCGCTTGCCGACCCGCTCCGGCCCCACCCGCCCGCGGCAAACAGCCTGCCGTCGGCCAGCTGGACGGCGGGCGCCCCGCGACGCGCGATGACCCCCTCGCCGTCGGCGCGGAACGTTTGGCCAAACGGGTCGTAGACTTCCTCCACCACCGTCGACGGGTAGCGAACGTCTGACGGCAGCACTTCGCCACCGACGACTGCCACGGTGCCGTCCGGAAGTTGTGCGACGGACGGCGCCATCCGCGGGATGCCCAACGCACCGGCCTGGGTGAACGTGCCGGTGCCGATCGCGGGGTTGAAGATCTCGGCGTTCGCGGCCAGACCAGGACCGTTGGTCTGCGACCCGCCAACGATGAGGACCTGCCCGGCCCACAAGCAGCCCGGGTATGCCGTCCCACAAGCCAGGCGCAGAGCCGCGTGGCGGCTGCGCGGCGACGTCATTTCTCCGGTCGCGAAGAAGGCATTGGCCGTCGGGTCGTAGAACTCCGCGGAGTTCGATGGCGTCCACGCGCCGCCGGTGAGGAGCACCCTGCCATCGGTCAGCAACGTGGCGCTGTGATCGAGTCGAGGCACCAGCATCGTGATGGGTGGAGAGAAGGTCCCCAGACCAGGGTGGTAGACCTCCGCGCTCTGCAGCGGCCGGCCCGCCGTTGCGACACCGCCCGTGACCAGCACCGTGCCGTCGTCGAGCAGCGTCGCCCGATGCTGCGCCCGCGGCGTGCTCATCCGCCCGGCCGAACTGAACGTACCATACGACGGGTCGTAGACTTCGACGCTCGAGAGCTCGACGCCGTCGCTCAGCCGGCGGCCACCGACAATCAGGATCCTGCCGTTGGCCAGTTTCGTGGCCGTGTGATCAGAACGCGGTTCCAGCATCTGGTTGGCCGTCGGCGTGAAGATCTTCGAAGACACATCGTAAACCTGCGACACGTTGCTGTTGGGCCAGGAGAAGCCGCCCGCGAGCAGGATCGTCTCCGCGCCGGACTCCCCGTCCGTCATCAGCGTGGCCGTGTGCCCCGCCCGGTTGTCGGCAGAGAAGACGAGCGAGCGCGATGGCACGACGTGCGTCTGCATCGGCAACGTCGGTCGCAGCGGCTGCGTGGCCGCCAGCCGCGTCCAGGACGTTCCGTCGCCCGAGAAGCCGTCACCATCCCGATAGACTTCCCCGGCACTCGTGATTGGCCGTCTCATCTGGATGGTGCAGGAACCCGTCGATCCCACAATCACGGCGAACGACTTGTCGATCGAGAGCGCTGGCGCGCTGGGAAGCGGGAACCAGCGGAAGTCCAGCGCGCCGGTGAACGGCGGCACGCTGGCCCCGGGAATGGTCCAGGCTCCAAGGACCAAGGTGCCGGGAGCGCCCGTCCCTGTGACGTCGCGCATCTCGATGGTCAGATTCCCCGACGCGCACGCCACCGGGAGTCCAATCTGGCGCAACTGGCCCGCGAATCCGGTGCGCAGGATCTGTGCGACCTTCTGGGTGCCGCCGACCGTCCACGCGGCGGACGTGTCCATCTGTCCGTACATGTCCTGGTCGATCGCGCTGACGGTCAGGGTCAGCGGCGCGCTGATAACCGTCTGCGGGGACGGAGAGGAGTCCTGGGCCTGGACGGCGAAGCTGAAGGTCCCCGTTTCGAGGGCTTGACCGTTGAAGCACCCGTTGGCGCCGAAGGTGAGCCCTCGCGGCAGCGGGCCGCCAAGAACCGGGGACCAGTGGACGTCGCCATGACTGTTCGATTGGCCCATGCACATCCAGTTGACGAGCTGCCACTGCACGGTGGTGTCCAACTGCGAGGGCGTCGTGACCTGCATCGGCCCATCGACCCAAATCCACTCCTGTTGGTACGCGGTCTGCCCGTCGAGGGACCGCGCTTGTACCGTGAAGAAGTAGGACGTGCCCTGCACTCCAGCGTTGACGCTCCCCGAGATGGTCCCGTTCCCGCCCAACGTCAGACCGGGCGGAAGTGAACCGCTCCACAAGTTCCATGCGTATGGAGCGGTACCGCCCGTGGCGGCGAACGTCACGGGGTACGGCATTCCGGCCGTGGCGTTGGGAAGCGACGTTGTCGTAATCCGCAGGTCGCTGATGCGCAGCATGAACGTACGCTGGGCCACGTGGCCCGCCGAATCCTTCACCTGGAGAATAATTGTGAACGTACCGGCCGCCGCGGTGGTTCCTTCGATTTTCGTCGCGGCGGTGCACGAGTCGACGCACGTGAGACTCAAGCCTGACGGCAGTGCACTGGAAACCACGGTGAACCCGTACGATCCAATGTTGCCGTGGACCGCGATCGGCCCGCTGCTGTAGAAGACGTTCGCCTGCCCGCTATCCAGCGACACCGTGCTGAAAGCCAGCGACGCCGTGCCCGGCGTGTAAAACTCCGCCGATCCGGGCGTGGTGCTCCACCCGTACCCGCCGTGGAGGAACACGCGACCGTCATCGAGCAGGACCGCCGAATGGCCGCCACGCGCGACGACCATCTCGCCGTCGGCGGTGATCGTCCCCGCCACCGGATCGTAGATCTCCCGCGCGGCCACTGCCGGCGACCCGGGAGGTTGGGGAACCTCACCCCCGGTGATCGCGACGCGGCCGTCGTTGAGAAGCGTCGCTACGGGCATGCGGCGCGGGGTAGTCATGACGCCGGTCGCGCTGAAGGTGCCGCTTCCCGCCGGGTTGTAGACTTCCGCCGCCGGCACGTCGACCGTGCCGTCTACACTGACGCCGCCCGCGATGAGCACGGTGCCATTGGTCAGCAACACGGCGGCGTGCTGCATTCGCGGCGTCACCATGGCGCCGGTCGTGGCGAACGCGCCGGCCGCGTCGTTGACCGGGATGTAGCGTTCAGCGGAGTTGGCTTCCCAGGTTCCTCCCGTCAGCAACACCGACCCGTCACTGAGGCGCACGGCCGCGTGGCTGCCGCGGGCGGCCACCATGCTTCCCGCCGAGGTGAAGCCCACGCCCGGCGTGTAGAGTTCGGCGCTGTTCAGGAACTGCCCCGCGGACGCGTAGCCGCCCGTGATGAGCACCCGGCCGTCAGCGAGCAACGTCGCCTGGTGTTGCTGCCTCGCGTCGGCGAGGTGGGCCGGCAGCAGTGTGAACGAACCGTCTGCCGGATTGTAGATCTCGGCGCTGTTGAGTGTCTGGTCATCCGAACGCGCCCGTCCGCCAACCACCAACACCACGCCGCCGCCGAGCGCCGTCGCCGTGTGGCTGTAGCGCGGGATGTTCAGTTGCGGCACGCCGGTCGCGTACGTCCGCGTCGCCGGGTCGAACAAGCGGACGGTTTCGGCACCGGACCACCGGTTGCCGCCGACGAGCAGCACCTTCCCGCTCGGCAGCAGCGTGGCCGTGTGCTGCTGGTTGCTCGACGTGTCGAACACCAGCGCGCCCAGCGGATCGATCAGTGTCCGGAAGGAGAGATCCGGCCGGGTCGCATCGAGGTCGGAGAGCCGCTGCCAGCCCGCACCCTGGTCGGCGTAACCGTCGCCATACAGGTACGTGTCAGGATTGCCCGACGCCGCCGGCATCCGTTGAATCACGCAGGTACCGGTGGTGCCGATCACGAACGCAATCCTGGCGTCGATCGAAACTGGCAGGGGCACGGGTAGGGGGATCGTCGTCATGATTGACGGCAGCGATGGCAGACTGGCCCCCTCTATCGCCCACGACGACAGCACGTTCGTCCCTGGTTGACCGTTTCCGCTCACGTCGTGCACCGCGACGGTGAGGTTCCCTGACGAACACGAGACGGGCAGCCGGATGTCGCGGAGTTCACCGGTCATGCCCACGCGGACGGTCTGCGCGATCTTGTGGTCCGACTCGATCGTGGCGAACTGTTGCGGATCCGCATCGAGCCACTCGAACCACTGGTCGGTGGCGTAGACACCGAGTGTCAGGTCCTTCGTCGCTGTCTGGCCGCCAGCGTCGACGACGCGGACATTGAAGGGGTAGGTCCCCGTGTTGTAGGTGGCCGGGCCCGTGAGGTGTCCGTCGACCCCAAGCGACACGCCCGGCGGCAGCGAACCGCTGACGAGCGACCACTGCATCGGCCATTGACCGCCGGATGGTGACAACCAGTAGTCGATGTTCCAGTTCTCGCCAACGTGGGGCACCGCCGTCGTCGCAACCGTCAGGAGCTGGGACGCGGAGAGGTAGAACCACTTGACGGTCACCTGCCCGGTGACATCCTGGAGCTTCACGCGGAAGCCCCCGCCACCGTCCACGGGCGTGGGCCATCCGAGGAGGCCCGATGAGCTCAACGTCAGTCCCGGTGGGAGCAACTGATTGGCGTCGAACGACCAGGTCAGCGCGCCGGCACCAGATCCTGCGAGCTGGTACGAGTACGCCTGCCCCAGCACCGCGCTGGCCAGTTGGCTTGTTGTGATCGCGATCGCGTTCACACGAAGCATGAACTGCTGGTACGCGACGTGGTCCGCCAAGTCGGTCGCCTTCACGACGAACGATGCCGGTCCGCCGATACCGGTCGGAGTCCCGTCGATGAGGCCGCCGACGCTCAGGCCGAGACCGGCCGGCAACGCTCCCCACGCCAGTTCGAAGCTGATGCTGCCCGTCCCGCCCGAGGTTGCGAGCTGGGCGGAGTACGGCGTGTTCGACGGGCCGTCCGGCAGCGCCGCCGTCGTGATGACGAGCGGACTTCCCATCGGATCGAACAACTCGGTTGTCCACGAGGTCAGCGCACTCGGGCTCCAGCCGCCAGCGACGAGGACGCGCCCGGTATTCGGTCCCGTCGTGACGACTGCCGAGGCTTGTCCCATACGCTCGACCTGCAGGTTCCCGGCGCGGGAGAAGGCACCGACACCCGTGAGGACGGGCGGCGTGTAGATCTCGGCATCCGAGAACTGCGGCCACGGCGCCCCGTCGGGCCCCTGGCCGCCGGCGATCACCACCCGGCCATCCGGCAGCAGCGTGGCACTGTGCGCGCCGCGCGACGTCTGCAGAGCAGGCCCCGCGCTGAACGTCTTCGTGGCCGGATCGAAGAGGTCGGCTGTTGGCGACGTGACGTAGCCGCCAACCAGCAGGATCTTGCCGGCGAGCGGGCCGGTCGTCAGCGCCGTCGAGGTATGGCCCAGCCTGAACGCGGACATCTCGTTGGCGGTCAACGTCAACGGACCCGTGACGGCGACGTCTGGATCGTAGACCTCGGCGGAAGCGGCGGGCCACGGTGACGTCGTCAAGCCGCCGGCGAGGAGCACCTTCGGCGTCCCCGGGATGAGCGTCGCCGTGTGTTGAGTACGCGTCGCTCTCATGTTGAACGGCGTCGACGGATCGGGGTGGGCAGGGTCGTAGAGTTCGGCCGAACCAAGCGTCTGCATCATGCCGCCGACGATGGTCGAGCCGCCCGCCACGAGAATCTTCCCGCCGTACGCGCATCCTTCGTTGCCCGCTGAACAGCCAGGCAGCGCCGTGGCGGTGTGATTCGCCCGTCCCACGGTGATGGATCCGGCGGCAGAGAATGATCCCAACTCGGCGTTGCCCGTCGGATCGAAGACTTCGACGGCCGTCACGGCGTCCTGGCCGTCATTCGTAGTGCCGCCGATGACATAGACTTTCCCGCCGACCACGGTGGCGGTGGGGTTGTCACGAGCCGTGGCCATGCTGCCCGTCGGCGTCAGCGTGCCAAAGGCCGGGTCGTAGAGTTCCGCGGTGGCATCCACCCCGATGATCAAGATGCGTCCATCACCGAGCGTGGCCGTCACGGGGCGTGGCCGCCACGCAGAATGCCAAACCAGGCTGGTCGGCCTCACCAGTGTGAACATCGGCACACCGGTTCGAGCGGAGACGGCGCTCAGTGGCTGCCACGGCGCACTCTGGTCGGCGGCTGTCCACGCGCCCCCACCCGGATACGAGTCGTTGGTCGGCCAGTCGGTGCCCAGGCACGAGCCGCCGACAAACGACAGCGCCACGGCGAACTGCCCGTGTTGAGGAATCGCCACGGGTGACGGGAACGCCAGAATGCTCGGGAAGTATCCGCCGGGGGGCACCGTCACGATGGAGCTCGCCAGCGGGGACCCGCTGGTGTCGGGCTGACTGGGGTGGCCAGTGACCGGATACACTCCCGCCGTGATCGTTGTGCCTACGCCACAGGTCGAGATCCCCATCAGTTCCACGCCCGTGAGCCCAAACACGGAGCCGGACGTGAACACCTGCGCCACCCGGCGCCCGTCTCCCAGCATGATGGCCGTGGCCCCTGCCGCGCCGTTGGACTGCTGGTCAATGGCGTGGATCCCGACGATGTAGCCCGCGGTCGCGGTGCGCTGCGCTCCACTCAATTCAGCCGCTTGCACGGTAAACGTGAACACGCCTGGCGTCACGGGCTTTGACGTCGCCCAGTCGAAACACCCCGTAGAAACGTTCAGCGCGATGCCGGGTGGCGGGGTGCCGCCGGAGATCGACCATGCGAGGGGCCCGCTCGAGTTGGCCGTGTTGACGCACTGGCTGTAGTTCTGACCCACGATGCCGTCTGGCAGCGACGGCGTCGTGATGGTGAACCCTGCACCCACCGTGATGGTGACCGTGGCCGCGTTACTCGTGAACGCGCCGTCGTTGACAGTGAACGTGAAGCTGTCGGGCCCGTAGTAGTTGGCGAACGGCGTGTAGCTGAGATCCGGAACCGTTCCGGTCAGCGAGCCGTGTGCCGGCGGCGTGACGACAGCAAACGTCAGCGGGGACAACTCGGCGTCGGTGCCCGCAAGCGTGATGGCCACAGCGACGTTGGCGGTGGTGGACACGTTCAATGGCGTGGCAACCGGCCGGGTGTTCCCGGCAACAACCGTGAACGGCGCCGAGAACGCCGGGGCCACCCAGCCCGCCGACGCTCCCGCCGTGGCCTGTAACTGGTACCCCACGCCCGGCGCAACGACGGCCAGGGACGGGAACGCCGCAATGCCATTCGCGTCGGTCTGTGCCGCATTCCCGCCGTTCAACCCGGCGCCGCTGGATGCGCCAAACAACGTCAGCGTCACCGGAACACCCTGGACGCCGGTTCCGGCAGCGCTAACGATCTGGACCCGCACGGTGGGCACGATCGTCGAGCCGACCAGGGCGTTGGACGGCTCCGTCACGAACATCATGTTCGTCGAGCCCACCGGCACCACCACCGCCGGCGTCGTGGTCGGCGGAAGCGGAACCCCGTTCTCCCGGCTGACGCCCTGCGGCGCGGCCTCCGGCGTCGGCAGCATCCCGGTGCCGCCCGCCGGCGGCGGGACGAAATCCTTGTCGATCGTGGCGCCACCGACAGCGGTGTTCTGCGGAACGGCGAGGAAGTTGATCAGGCGCAGCGTAATGACCGCTGTCTCGCCCGGCGCCAGCCAGATGGTGCCATTGGTGGCCGCCGGGTCGTTCTGGACCGGCGCCGTCGGCGTCGTCACGAACTTCGGGTTCAGGATGTTCGCCACCAGAATGTCGTGCGTCTCGACTTCGAGCAGACAGGCGGTGGCCGTCGGCGTGACGTAGGTCTTCTGCAGCAGCAACTGCGACGAGATACAGTTCGTCGTCACCGTCGCCGAACACAACTTGGCGGCGGCGGCGGTGCTCACCAGGAACGACCCCACGTTGAACGCGGCCGTCGTGTTGCCCGTATTGACCATCGTCCACGTGACGTCCGTCAGAGACCCGTTGGTGATTGCCGGGTTGGTGATCGCGGGATTGGTGATCGCCGGGTTGGTGATCGCCGGATTCGTGATGGCTGGATTGGTGATGGCCGGGTTCGTGATCGCCGGGTTGGTGATCGCGGGGTTCGTGATCGCCGGATTCACCACCGTGTTGTTGGTGATGGCCGGGTTCATCATGTCCGGATTGGTGATGGCCGGATTCGTCAGGTCGGTGTTGGTGATGGCCGGGTTGGTGATCGCCGGATTCGTGATGGCTGGATTGGTGATGGCCGGGTTCGTGATTGCCGGGTTGGTAATCGCCGGATTGGTGATGGCCGGGTTCGTGATCGCGGGGTTGGTGATCGCCGGGTTGTAGACCTCGCTGTTGGTGATCGCCGGATTGCTGAGGATCGCGTTCGTGATCGCGGGGTTGGTAATCGCGGGGTTGGTGATCGCCGGATTGGTGATGGCCGGGTTCGTGATCGCCGGGTTGGTAATCGCCGGATTGGTGATGGCCGGGTTCGTGATCGCCGGATTGGTGGCGTCCGGATTCAGGATGATGACGTCCGAGAGTCCGCCGCCCGGAGGCGTCCCGCCGTTGGCGGTGATCTCGTTGACCGTGATCGTGATCTGCGCCTTCGCGTCAGTGGACGTGGCGTAGACCGACCGCGACACGGTCGAATAGGGCGGAATGGTGACGTCGATCGACGTCAACGCACCGAGGTTGCCGTCGAACTGCCGGAACGACGCGCGGCCGCCAACCGGCTGGCTGGCGACGCCCAGGCGGAACACCTTCGACGTGGCGGTCGTGTTCTGCGCAAACACGACAAAGGCTCTCTGCAGCGTGGTGCTCAGCGGCTTCGTGTTGCCCGGGGACCCGGCCACGAGACCCGCGGACAGGCGGGCCGTGTAGATGTTCTGGTTGCGGGATCCGGAATTCTCCGGCGAGCATGTGGGCAGTGGGCCCAGCGAGGGATCGAAAATGCTCGACTGGCTGGGGTCGCCCGCGCGCATCGACGGCGCGGTGTAGTGGGCCCACGGATTGTAGGTTTCCGGGGTGGCGTCGGGGTCGACCGTCGGCTCTCGCACGTCCCGGTTGTCGGTCCATACCGCATGGAATACCGGCAGTGCACCATTCGTGTTGTACGCCCAGCGGCCATTCGTCGTCGGCACGAAGGCCGGCGCCAGCGCCACGTCGACGTAGTCGCCCATGAACGGCGCCGTGCCCTTCTTGAACATCGGGAGATTCGGGGCGTTGAACTGGAGCTGCTCGAGTTCACCGTCCTGGTACCCCACCAGGTAATCGGAGACCCGAATCGACGACTGAAAGGCCGGAGCCGCTCCGGCCGTGCCGAACGACGCGCGCATGTCGAGGGTATGTCGTTTGGTGGCGGCTTCGATCGCGGATCTGTCGTCGACGAATTGACGGAACGTCTGCGATACGTCTTCTCGCAGGTCGTAGTAGACGAGCACGAGCTTGCCACCGCCAAACGTCAGCGTCGGCATCAGCTGATGGCCCGGGTGGCCCTCGTCGGCGGCCGCCACCGGATTCGACCAGTTCACGCCATCGGTGGATGTCGAAATGACAATGCGCGCGTCGCCGACACGTACGTCCCCCGTCACGTTCCCGCCATTCAGGACGGTTCCGGGCGGCAGCGTGGCGAAGCCTCGCTCGGTCCATGCCATGTAGAGGCGGCCCGTGCCGTCAATCGCCAGCGACGGGTACGCATTCGTCCGGAAGCTCAACCCCTCGAGGATGTCCGCCGTCGGCTGATCGAATTCGCCCACGATACTGTCGACGGTCACGGGTTTCTTGGTGGCCGACTGGCCGGGCGGCTTCGCTCCGGACTTGTTGTCCTTGTTCTTATCCTTGTCCCTGTTCTCGTTCTCCTGTTCCCGCTCCTTTGCGCGAGCACTCTCCCGCTCCTCCTCGCGGCTCTTCCCGCGGTGCTCGAAGTAGTCCTCGGGGTCGGGGAGGTCCTTCCCGTTGCGGGGAAGCCTGCGCACTTCCCGGGCGGAGCCAGGTTTGCCGCCAACGTTGGGGGCCTGCACGGCCATCATCGCGTTGCCGCTATCGGTGGTGCTGGCGCTGATGCGGCGCCACGTGACAAACACCCGCCCGCTGTTCGGGTCGATCGCAATGGACGCGCCTTGGTTCAGGCGGTCTTCGGGTCGGCTCAGCACCACGGACGGGCTCCACGTCTGGCCGCAGTCGGTCGACGTCGAGAAGCGGATCTCGGCGTACATGACGCCTTGCACGTACCAGACCCGTGTGTAGGCGACGTACGCGTTGCCGGCCGGAATCGCCTGCGTGACGAGCGGCGTGGTCCCGTTGGGTAACGGCTTCGCGAACAGGTCGGGCGTCTGGATTCGACACGTCGTGGCGTTGCCGCGCGGGATATCGACCGCCAGCCACGGTTTGTCGAAGAACTCGCCGCTGGCGCCCCCGGTGCTCCTGGCCACGATCGAGGCGCCCGCGTAGGCGATGGTGTCGCCGTCTTCCTGGTTGTTGTTGTCGATGAAGCGCGCCACGAAGATGGCGCTCTTACCCGCAAACGTCGGGCTGGCGTCAGCCGGCGTGCGGTCGAACACCATCCCGCTGTAGTAGAGCAAGCCGTGCGTGCCCGGCCGCACCACCGGGTCGGCGGCGGCGGCGTACCCCTTCAGGGGCGACGTTGCAGCAGCCTGTGACCGATCCTGCGGATAGCCGGGCAGTAGAGTGCTGATCCACCGCTGACCACCGTCGTACGACTTGAATAGCCCCAGCCAGGCGTCGCTGGTCAAGTTCGATCCAGCGTCGAACGGGATGTCAACCGTGCGGTAGTCGTTGGCGCCCGCCAGCAGATGCATGGGGTTCCGCGTCGAGGCTGCCACCGACGGCTCGTTCTGCCGCTGAAGGTAGGGATCGCCATCGGGCCATTTCGTGCCCGACACCATGTTCACGTTGCGGCCGGCCACCTGGGCCGGCGCCGGTGACGCGAATGCCCCGGTCAGCAACGCGACGGCGACGGCTGCCGACGCACAGACACGCACCGGCATCCCGTTCGTGTAGACACGCATGGCCATACCCCCAAGTACTGACGAGTGTCGAAACCGGCGCGAGTATTTCGGACGGGGATCGGTGCGGGATCCGCACGAGGATAGACGGAGCCGCCAGTCGCAGGACTGGGGGCAACGCCGACGTTCCGTGGGAGCCGCTGACGAACGAACCGATCAGCCCGGAAACTGTGACCCTAGGGAGTTAACACGTGGGACGCCGACGATGCGGACAACGCCTACCTGTTGACCGGGACAGTAAGGCGTCTACGGACGAACGTGCGTGCTGAGTATGCGTCAGAGAGTAGGCGTGTCGCGGCAGGAGATCAAGTCAAGTTTCTCTGTTTTTTTCGTGTGGGGTCGTGTGTGTCCAGTTCTCTAACACGATGCGCGGATTCCAGCGCGTTGAGGGGTGTTTGTATCGCTATCGATACGCTTGGAGGACTCGAACGGTCCGCGCTACGACCGCGGCGACGGCGCCACGTAGTCCGTCAAGTCCGCAATGCCCGCGTCGTCGAACGCGTCGCGCCGTTCGCGGCACTTGCTGCACAACCCGCAGTGCCGCCCGCCTGACGGGTTCATGCACGAGAGCGACAGCTCCATCCGGACGCCCAGTTGCGCGCCCAGACGAATGACATCTGACTTGTGAAGCGCACGGAATGGCGCCGAGATTTCGATGGCGTGATCCAGCCCGAGCGTCAGCGTCCGCGCCATCGACGCGAAGAACTCCGGCGTGGCGTCTGGAAACGGGTTGCCCGCCAGCGGGCCGATCACCAGGCGATGAAGGCTCCGCGTCGCGCAGAACACGCCGGCCTTCGACAGCAGGATGACGTTGCGGCCCGTGAGGTAGACGTCTTCATCCGGCGTGTCGTACGCCGGGGGCTGGCCGATGATCGCCCAGTGCGACGGACTGTAGACGTCGCGCACGGTCACGTCGAGCGTGGCGAGCGGCCTCACCCGCTCGCCAAACCCGGGCGTCCCGGCCAGGCGCGCCAGCGCCGCGCGCTCGTCGGCCTCCCACGCGAGGCCGACGCTGACATAGACGGGCTGCACCTCGCGCTCGCGGGCCTCGGAGGCAACCAGGACCACGGAGTCCAGGCCGCCCGAGCACAGGACGGCAGTGGCGTCGAGCGCGGGTCCCATCGCGCTACTTCTTGGCGGCGGCCAGCTCCGCCTTCAACACTTCCACGGCCTTCTCGATCTGCGCGTCGCGCCCGGCCACGAAATCGGCCGGCGTCGTGTCGATCCACACGTCCGGCTGGACGCCGAAGTTCTCCATGTTCTCGCCCTTCGCCGTCCACACGCCGCTGCCGGGCGTGCGGATGCTCGACCCGTCGAGCAGCGTGTACGACCCCGTCGCAATGACCGCGCCCATCGTCGGCAGGCCGATCGTCTTGCCGAGGCCGAGATCCTTGAACCCCTGCGGGAACATCTCGGCATCCGAGGCGGAGCGCTCGTTCTGCATCACCACCATCGGCCCGTAGAAGTTCTGCGGCCGCCACACCTGGATGTCGGAGTCGCGCCCCACGGAGAACTGGTACTTCCGGCCCGCCAGGATGCCGAGCAACTCCTGGTCGATGCCGCCGCCGCCGTTGAACCGCTGGTCGATGACGAGCGCCTTCTTCGTGCGGTTCGCGGCCAGATCGAGCTCGAACTGCCGGAGCGACGCGGCGTCCATGGCCCGGATGTGCAGGTAGCCGATCTCGCCGTTGCTGAGGCGGCCCACCATCTCGCGCCGATCGTCCACCCACTTCGCGTACTGGAGGTTGCCGTGCGCGCCGCCGGCGATGGGCTCGATCGTGACGTCCCATGCGCCGTCCTTCGCCGGCTTGCTGTTGACGAGGAAGTGGAACTTGCGCCCGGCGGATACCGTGAAGTACCGCCAGTAGTTCTCGGACGCCTTCAGTTCGTGGTCGTCGATCGCCATGATGAAGTCGCCCTTCTTGATCTTGAGGTACTCGTGATCGGCCGGTCCCGTCTTGTAGATGTGGCCGACGCGGTAGTAGCCCGACGGATCGCTGACGAGCTCGAAGCCGGGATAGCGGGTCTGCGCCGGAGAGCGCTGCGCGCCGGCGGGGCCTCCGCTGACGCCGGTGTGCGAGGCGTTCAACTCCCCAATCATCATCATCATGACGGCGTGCAGCTCTTCCTCGTCCACGAGGTAGTCGAGCAGCGGCTCGTACGTCGACTTCGCCAGGTTCCAGTCGGCGCCATGCATCCTGGCGTCGTAGAACCGGTTCTTCATGATGCGCCAGCCCTCGTTGAACACCTGCTTGCGCAGCGCCTTGTGATCCACCTCGATGTTCACGCTGAACGTGACGCGACGAGCCGAGGCGCCGCCGGCCGCCGGTGCCGCATCCGCCGCGCCGCTCGCGCCACCACGTCCGCCGCGCCCGCTCGCCGCGGCTGCCGCGGGAGCCGCCGCGCCCCCGCCTCCACCGCCCACGGGCGCCGCGTAGAGCCCTGGGCCGGATCGGAAGTAGATCGTCCGGCCGTCGCGTGTGAACGCGATGCCTCCGCCCCCGCCGAACCCACCGCCCCCCGCGCCTCGGCCGCGACCGCCGCCCGCGGTTGCATCAGCCGCCGGGGACGGCACGCGCGTGGCCTGGTCGCTCTCGACGTTCAGGACGTAGATCGCGGGCCCGCCGCCCTGACCGGCGCCGCCGGCCGCACCAGGCGTTGGGGCGCTGGACGACGTGAAGGCGACGGAATGCCCGTCGGGTGTCGGCGTCAGGCCGCCAAACGTGTCACCGGGCGCGTTCACCCTCCGCGCCCGACGCGCCAGGCCCTCCCAATCGATCTTCACGTCAACCGGCGTGGCGCCGGCCGCTCCCCCTCCAGCCCCTCTCCCGCCACTCGGCCGCGCCGCCGCTTCCGCCGCCAGGCCCTGCGCCTCGTTGTCGATGTCGCGGTTCAGCGGATCCTTGTCCTGATCCCGCAACGGCACCGCCCACATCTGCATGGTCGTCGCGAACCGCGCGCCGGTCGAGGCCACGCCCGTGCTGACGCCGGCCGTCGAGGTGAAGACGATGTACTTGCCGTCGGCCGTCCAGACCGCGTTGTTCTCCGCGTAGAGCAGGCTGTCGTCCGAGATGTGCTTCTCGTCGCCGCCGGTGATGGGCGCGATGTAGATGTGCGACCGCAGCGTGCGGTCCTGCTTCGAGAACGTCACCCACTTGTTGTCGGGCGACACCGCCACCGCGCCGATGCGGCCCACGTCGCTCGACGTGATCACGCTGGTCTTACCGTCCGCCACCGAGTACGCGTACAGCTTCTTGTCCGCGGCCGTGTACAGGAGCAGCTTCGAATCAGGCGTCCACTGCAGCGAGCCTTTCTCGTTGTTGAGCGCCGTGATCGGCTTCAGGCCCTTGCCGTCCTGGTCGCAGATCCAGATCTCGTCGCTGCCCGACCGATCCGACACGAAGGCCAGGTACTTCCCGTCCGACGACCAGCGCGGCGACACGCTGCGCGACGCCATCGCATCCGGTGCCACGCGCGTGATGTCGCCCTTGTCCGTGGCAATCGTCAGGATCTGGCCGCGGCTCGACACGACGGCGCGGCGACCCGACGGCGACAGGTCGAACGCGTCCACCTCGCCCTCGATCGTCTCGACGTCGATCTGGTTGTCCTTCTCGTCGGTGACGATGTCGAACTTCAGCTCGCTGGTCTTGCCGCTCGCGACGTCGAGCTTCCAGATGCCGAAGTTCTCCTCGTAGACAATCACCTTGCCGTCACTCGAGATCGACGGCCAGAACAGGCTGCCCGACGTGTGCTTCGTCACCTGCGTGGGCTGCGCGGCACCGGCAGCGCCGATCTTGTAGATGTTGTTGACGCTCTTGCGGACGTCGGGCGCGCCCGGTTTCACGGCCTTGTCGTTGGGGAGCGGGTCCGCCACGAAGTAGATCTCGTTGTTCGGCCCCCACATCGGCCAGTAGCGGTTGTAGCGCTCGTCACCGAGCAGCTTCCGGTACGTCTTGCCCGCCAGGTCGCCAATCCACAGGTCCGCGGTGGCACTGCCCCGCTGGTGCTTGCGCGACCAGGTGCTGGGATGCCGGTTGAACACGAATGACTTCCCGTCCGGCGAGTAGGTGCCCCAGTAGCCCCAGTCTACGGGCAACGCGCGTTCCGCGCCGCCAGCCGCGGGCACCTCGTACAGCGTGGCCGTGCTCGGGAACGCCCCGTCCCCGCGCGTCGCGCGGAACACGACCGAGAACGAGTCACGCGTCCACCCCACGACCTCGTCGTTGCCGGTGTGGTACGTCAGCCGCCGGGCCGCCCCGCCGGTCGCGGGAATCACGAAGACGTCGTAGTTGCCGTAGCGGTTCGACGAAAACGCGATCCACTTCCCGTCCGGCGAGAACTTCGGATACACCTCGCGGCCGGTGCTATCCGTCAGTCGAAGGACGCCGCTGCCGTCCTCGTTGCCGACCCAGATGTCGCCCAGATAGCTGAACGCGACTTTCCCCGCGTGGTAATCGGGGTGCCGGGCCAGCTTGACAGGCGCGGCCTGCGCCAGCGACGCGCACAGCAGGACGATGACGAACGTGACGGCGAACGGCGATTTTCGGAGCATGACGGGACCTCGCATGAAGCCGCGGCCGGACCCAAGGCACGCCGGCCACCGTGGCAGGAATCGATCACCGCAAGTGGGTGGATGCTACGCCCGGGGTGGCACCGCGTCAAGGCAGGCGGGTGTAGGCCGGGGCAGCGGGTCTGGGTTGTAGGCCGGGGCGGCGGGTCTGGGTTGTAGGCCGGGGCGGCGGGTCTGGATTGTAGGCCGGGGCTTCAGCCCCGGCGATCCGGTCGTCCCATACCGGTACCGGCTTTGCAAACTCGTCCCGGAGGACATGAGCCGCCCGCATCGTCTCCGGTCGGAACCGTACGTCGGAATCAGGCGCTATTTCCTCACGATCTGCACGCACAACCGCGCCCGTCATTTTCGCCGCCCGGAGGTCGTGGTCCGAACATGGTCGCAGTTCCTGCGCACCGCCATCGACGAATCGTTTGCGATTCTTGCGTACTGCTTCATGCCCGATCACGTCCATGTGGTCGTTGAAGGCATGACTGACGCCGCGCACCTGGCGCGCTTCGTCAGTGCAGCCAAACAGCGTTCGGCCTTCTTGTTCGCCAGAGACGTTGGAGGACGCCTCTGGCAGGAGGGCTATTTCGAGCGCATCATTCGATGCGATGAGGACCTGCCGACGTTGATCGGCTACGTCATCGCGAATCCGGTTCGAGCCGGATTGGTCGAAAACCCGGCCGACTACCCGCACTGGGGGTCGCAGAAGCACTCACGGGAGGGGATTCTCGAGTTCGTCGGCTCGCGACGCCGGGGCTGAAGCCCCGGCCTACAACACAAGGGGTGGGCAACCCCGGGCCTACTGCAGCGTGAAGTTCACCGTCACCGTCATGATCACCGGCACCGGCGCGCCGTCCATCTCCGTTGGCGAGAACTTCCACTGCGTGACGGCGTCGAGCGCCGCCTGATCGAGCATGGGAATCGATCGGAGGATCCTGGCGTTGGTCACGTTACCGGCTTCGTCGATCCGCGCCTCGATGATCACGACGCCCTGGACCCGACCCTGCTGGGCGTCGAGCGGGTACACCGGCTTGACGTCCACCAGTTTCACGGGCGGCCGGATGTTGCCGCCCACGCGCATGGGCGCTGCGGTCGAGGGATCTCCGGGCGGCGATGTCAGGCGCTTGAGCGCGGACTCGGCGCGCGCCTTGAGCGGCGACTCCGGATGCTCCACGAGGAAGTTGCGCAACCCGGCGATCCGGTCGGCCTTGTCGGCTGAAGCCACGGCAATCTGCAGGTCGCCCTCGTCCGCGCTCTTCGGGAAGTCCGTGATGAACTGCCGCAGGGCCGCGACGCGCTCGTCCACCGTGCCGAGGTTCTGGGAGCGGAGCAGCGTGGCCGATTCTCTCAGTGTGCTGTCGGGGAAATCCTTCAGGAACTGGGCGAGCGCCTCGGCCCGCTGTTCGCGCGGCTTCGACATGGCGGTGTTCAAGGCCTGCCGATCCGGCGGCGGGGGCGGCATGGGCTGCGTGACGCCGGGGGCAGGCGCCCCCTGCGATGGCCCCGGACGCGTCAGGGTCTCCTTCGTGGTGGCGAGACCGATAAACGACATCGGCGTCGGTATCCCCTCAGACGAACCGGAGAACTCCAGCCGGTCGCCGATGCGTTTGCCCGTCAACGTCATCGGCCGCGCCTGCCCCATCACGTCGAGTTGCAGCGCCAGGGTCAGCACGTCGCCGTTCACGGACACCGCCGTCACCTTGCCGGTCGAGACCGGGGTGCTGATGAACGTCGCACCCAGCGTGCCGCCGCTCGTCGCAATCTCGACCAGCGCGAACGGGAACGGCTGGGACGCCACGCCGGCTGGCGGCAGCATCTGCAATTCCCACCGGCCCGTGAACCGTGCGTCGCCGGTGGGCGGCGGCGCCTGGGCGGCGACACCGGCCGCGAACAACACGACCATCAGAACGGACATCCGGAGGCTCTGGTTTCGCATCGAAGGCTCCCTGTCTGAGCGACTGGACCGACTCGCAGACACCGGGTACTGACGAGTGTGGGCTGGATTGTCACACGTCCTCCGCCAACGATCGGCCGGCGGGGACTGTGCGGCGACGTCTGGGGGGCTTGGGCCTGAAACGGAGATCGGCGCCATTCTGCGCCAGCGGCGTGGCTCGGCGCAATCGGAATCATGGCGGCGCGTGGCGGAATGTCCGCTGAGAAATGCCGTCTGTCGCAACGGCCCGTCGGCGGCCGGCGGTTCCGTCTATCGTTGACTGATGAACCAGTACACCGCGCCGCCAATCGCGCCAAGAACGAACCCGAGCGGTCCGGTGATGAAGATGCCGAGCATCGGTCCCTGGACGGTTCGCGGGTCGATGATGATCGGTCCGGCGAATCCAATCGTGAACGCAATGGCGCCCGTCAGCAATGCGCCAAGCAGCACGCATTCGCCCAGGCCCCGCGGGGGAAGCGCCTGCGCCTGGGCCGCGCGCACGGCCAGCCGGCGCCAGACGTACGTGCTCGCCACCAGGGCCACGATAACGGCCGCCGGCATTTCGACCCCGTTGGACCGGTCGGCACCGCCGACCAGAAGCACGACAAGCCAGAACGCCATCAGATGAACGGCGACGTAGGTCAGCAACGTCAACAGAAGCCGGACGCCCATGTTCATCGGTGCACCTCTGCCTGCGATCCACGGCGAACGAGCCCCGCAGACTCCATCCGCCCGAAGCCCGCCCCCTATTTCTTCCCGGGCGGCGGCACCAGCGGCGGCTTCTGCCGCGTGTCCTTGGCGCGCTGGATCTCCAGTTCCTCGAAGATCAGGCTCGGCGCGATCACCGACACGAACGGCGGCACCGCGCGCATCGGCATTGCGCCGCCGAGAATCCCCAACCCGCCCCCGGTCCCCCGGACGTTCATGAGGACCCGCTCGCGCGACGCTTCGGGAATCAGGCGAAACGCCATCTGCTGGATGACACCGAAGTTCAGGCCGCGCACCGGTTGCTCCGTGCCATCGGGCAGCACCTTGACCGCTCGCGCAATCCCAGGACCCTGCCCGCCGCCGGCTCCGGAGATGCCGGCAACCAAGGCCGCGAGGTTCGAGGGGTCGTCCACCATGCTCGCGATCGAGAGCGGGTCACCGCCGCCCGCAACGGCCCGCACGATGTAGCCGAACGGCCGGTTCTGCTCCTTCAGCATCTGGAGGTACTTGGCCTTCAGCTCGGCCGTCGACACGGGGCTCGAACTCTCCACCTGGAACACGCCCGCCTGGGCGCCGCCATACCGCGCGTGGCCATTCGACGCCGGCAGGCCTTTCTGCGGGGTCCGCGACGTCAGCAGCGTCAGCACCTTCCCGTCCTGCACGAGCTTGACGTCCTGGGCCGGCACGCCCTCGTCATCAATCGCGTAGGCGCCAGGGACGATGGCGCCATTGAACGTCCGGAGCGACGGCGTATCGCTGATCGACAGCGACTCGGCCAGCACGCGGGATCCGATGCGCGACAGGAACGACGGCGGCGTCTGGCGCCCGATCGACGCCATCATGCCGTCCGCCTCTGGCGCGCGCTGGCTGCGGAACAGCGGCATCAGCGATTGGGCGACAATCGCAGCCGCCGCTTCGCCGTCGACGAGCACGGGCCCGGAGTAGTCGTCCCCGACGGGCAGCGTGCGCGCGGCCGTCAGCCCCGCGGCCACCCGGGTGGCACGCGCTTCCAGGTCCGCGGCCGGTGGCAGATCTGCGACGGTCCGGCCCACTACCGTGAATCCGTCGGAAATCGGCGCGCCGTCGGCGGCCTGCGTCGTCGCGACAAGGCTGACGGACACCTGGGCACTCGGCTCGACAACCTTGATCCCGTCGCTCGTCAGCAGGTAGCGCGTGCCCGAGGCCTCGATCAAGGACACGCCCGAGGTAGAGATGTTGGGATAGGCCGCGAACACCCCGGATACCTTCTTCAGGGGCTCGATCCACACCCGCGCCCCTGGCACCGGCGCCGCCCCCCCCACCACGCGATCGGCTGCGACCTGGCGCGAGAAGTCCGGGATCGGGTCGGGGTCTGCCGTCCTCGACTGCGCGAGCGCCTTCTTCCGCGAGAGCGCCTGCAGCGCCCGCTTGTAGGCGGCGTCGGTCGCCAGCCAGATCTGGCGCCGCATCACGTAGGAGTCCTCGTCGAGCGACACCGTCAGTCCGTACGACCCGTACGAGGCCAGTTCCCCGGGGTCCCGGTCGAGGCTCATGAACCGCGAACTGTCGAACGTGTAGTCGCCCACCCGGACCTCAACCATGAATATCCGGGACCGATCTGTATTCTCGCTGACCACGGTCCCCAACCGCGTCTGAATGCGCGTCAGGGTCAGGTCTTCCACGCCGTAGGCAATGAAATACGGCGCGGGCTCGTTCTTCAGCCGGAGCCCGTCCATCGCCCGCTTCATTTCCTCCTGCATCGCCTGCACGATCGCGGGTGGTTGGGCCACGGCACCGGCTGGCTGAGCGGGTGCGGCCGCGGCCGGTTTGGCCGGCGATGGTGCGGGCTTGGCCGCCTGCTGCGCGTGTGTCGCCGGCTGGATCAGGAGGCCGGCGGCGATCATCACGGTTGTCAATGTCGTTCGTCGCATGATGGCCTCCTCTAGTTCAGCTTCTTGCGGTCGGGCGCAGGCAGGATGGGCACCATCTCCTGCGACTGCGTCTTCTTCTGGACTTCGACTTCGCTCACCAGCAGCGCCGGCGCCACCGCCGACACGGGCACCGGACCGCTCTCGGCCCCGCACACGCCGTTGAAGATCTCGCTCTTGTCGGCCGTCGCGACGATCTTCGAGAACGCCGCGAGCGGCGTGCCGATGAGGTCCACACCGCGAACCAGCTCCGGCGGCCGGCTGTCGGCATACACCCGGTACACCATCGTTGGCATCACGGTGAACGCGTTCGGCGTGGTCCGGCCGGTGAACGTGAACCCGCCCTCGATGTCGTCGAACAGCAGGCCGAACGGCTTGCCCTGGCTCGTCACCTCGGCCTTCAGCTTCTCGATCAGCTGCGCGTAGGGCACGGCCTGCGACGATTCGATGATCAGGTTCGACTGCCTCGACACCGGGGTGCTGCCGACGGCGCCGCGTCCGTGCCCGTTCGACTGCGGGAACCCGGCCAGCGGCGAGCGGCTCATCAGGAAGGCCTTCAGGACGCCCTTGTCCACGACCACCACCCGCTGCGCCTTCACGCCCTCGTCGTCGAACTCGTAGTAGCCCGAGAGCTCGGTATCTCCCGACGTACGCACGGTGGGGTCGGACACCACCGTCAGGAACGACGGCAGGATCGGCTGCCCCACCTTTTTCAGAAATGTCTGCGCGTCGTCCACGCTCTTCTGGCGGTAACCCTCGATGCGGTGACCGAAGATCTCGTGGAAGAACACCGCCGCCGCGCGGCCGGACAGCACGGCGGGACCGGAGTACGGCTCCACCAGCGGCGCGGCGCGCAACGCCGCGGCCTGCTTCATCAGGGTCCGCACGTCCGCGATCAGCTTGTCCTCGCGAGGCAGCGTCGCGGGCGATGGAGCCTCGTACGTCGCGACGCGGGACAGCTCCATGCCGTCAGCCGCCTTCGTCAGCAGGCGGACGACGATGCGCGCCCGCGCGGCGCCGTGCAGGATCTGGCTGCCTTCGTTGTTGATGAAGTAGCGATTGTCGCTCTCCACGCTCAGGCTGGCCTCGCCCAGGTACACCTGCGGATCCTCGGCAAGCGGTGCCGTGATGCGGCGCAGCCGCTGCTCCCAGTCCTTCGCGTCGAGCGTGTAGGTGGCGGCTTGTCCGATCGACACCTGCGGTGTTTCGCGCGACAGATCCGCGACGGATTCCTCCTCCTTCACCTTCGTCGCCACATTCGTCCTGGCCCTCGTCAGCGCTTCGGTTGCCTGTTTGTACCCGCGGTCGGTGGCTCGCCAGATGGCCGATCGCACGGCGAGATCGTCGTCGGTCAGCGGGAGCGCGGAGCTTGACGCGCGCGATCCCTGGAAGCGATCGCCGCGCACCTGGTGGGTGCTGTCGAAGGCATAGTCGCCGACCCGCACATCGGCCATCAGGGAGCGCCGGCGATTCTCGGTGCTGCTGGTCAGGGCGCCCAGCGACGCCCGGATGCTTGTCGAGCGCACGTCCGCCACCGTGTAGGCCACGTAGTACGGCGGCACGCTCTCCTTCTTCAGGACGTCGAGGTTGCGGGTCATCTCCGACTGCAGGATGGTCAGCAGCGGATCTGCCGGGGCGGCGGCCGGCCTCGTCGCGCCGATACCGCCGAGGATCAGCACGAGGACGACAGCAAGACACGCCGACTGGCGAACGCGTTTCATAGGCACCCTCCCGGGTGTGGCGGCACGGGACGAACCGAACTTCCGGTCGTGAGCAGGTACTGACGCGAACACAACGACGTGTTACAGCCGCCGTCGTCCGGCGGTTGACGGCCGTGGGGGCGGATTTGAAGAATGGACGAACGGCGCCATTCTGCGCCAGTCGCGAACCCCTGCGCAACCGGAAACTGCACAGAAATGGGGTTGCCGACGCGCTCGGCGGGAATGGGCGATAATGTCCACGAGTTCAGTTCAACCTGGCGCCGTTACCCTCGCCACACGGAGTGTGCGCATGCCGTTGACCCGTTGCCCTCGCCCGTCGATCCTGGTCGCCTCCGTCGCGCTGATATTCGCCGCCATCGCTCCACCGGCGGCGCAGGCGCCGCCGCCGCAGAAGCCCGCGGCCGCGGCCAGCCTGCCCAGTGAGACGCCGGCGAAGTTCGAGCCGCCGACGGCCGACTTCGACCACGTCCGGCGCGACGTCATGATCCCGATGCGCGACGGCGTGAAGCTGCACACGGTGATCCTGGTGCCGAAGGGCGCCGCGCGCGCGCCCATCCTCCTGACGCGCACGCCCTACAACGCGACCGAACTGACGACCCACGCCAGCAGCGCCCACCTCGGCCCGAACCTGTGGGGCTACGACAACGCCACCGAAGTCATTATCGAAGGCGGCTACATCCGCGTCGTGCAAGACATTCGCGGCAAGTACGGCTCCGAGGGCGACTACGTGATGAACCGCCCGCTGCGCGGCCCGCTGAATCCCACGGCGGTGGATCACGCCACGGACACCTACGACACGATCGACTGGCTGGTGAAGAACATCCCGGAATCGAACGGCAAGGTCGGCATCCTCGGCATTTCGTACGACGGCTTCCTGCCGCTGATGGCCCTCGTGAATCCGCACCCCGCGCTCAAGGTGTCCGTGCCGATGAACCCGATGGTGGACGGCTGGATGGGCGACGACTGGTACCACAACGGCGCCTTCCGCCAGGCCAACCTGTCCTACATCTTCGAACAGGACGGCACGCGCTCGTCCGACGTGAAATGGTGGGACACCCATTTCGACGAGTACGACATGTACATGCAGGCCGGATCCGCCGGCGAACTGGCGCGCCGCCGCGGCATGGACCAGCTCGGCTTCTGGCAGAAGCTGGTCGCGCACCCCGCGTACGACGGATTCTGGCAGGCGCAGGCGATGGACAGGATCCTGGCGGCACAACCGCTGAACGTCCCGGTGCTCCTGGTCCACAGCCTGTGGGACCAGGAGGACATTTACGGCGACATCGCCGTCTACAAGGCCCTCAAGCCGAAGGACACCGGCAACGACAAGGTCTTCCTCGTGATGGGCCCGTGGTGCCACGGGCAGTCCATCGGTGACGGCAGTTCGCTCGGCGCCATTACGTTCAACAGCGACACCTCGCTCTACTTCCGGCGGAACATCCTGCGCCCGTTCCTCGATCAGTACCTGAAGGACGGCGCGCCCAAGGCCGACCTGCCGCCGGTCGTCGCGTTTGAAACCGGCACCAACACGTGGCGGCGCCTGCCCGCGTGGCCGGCCGGGTGCGAGAAGGACTGTTCGATCACGGCCACGGCGTTCTACCTGGGCGCCGGGTTCACGGCGGGGTTCAGCGAGCCAAAGGCGGGCGGCAGCGCGTACGACGAGTACGTCTCCGATCCCGCCAAGCCGGTGACGTACCGCGCCCGCCCGGCGCGACCGACGTACGCGCCCGACTCGACCTGGCGCCAATGGCTCGTCGACGATCAACGGAACGCCTCGAGCCGGCCGGACGTGCTCAGCTATACCTCCGACGCGCTGGCGGCGCCCGTCAAGATCAGCGGCCAGGCCATCGTCAACCTCGTGGCCTCGACGAGCGGCACCGATGCGGACTGGGTGGTGAAACTGATCGACGTCTACCCCGACGAGGTGGCCGGACAGCCGGGGATGGGCGGCTATCAGCTCGGCGTCGCCATGGACATCTTTCGTGGCCGGTACCGCGAGAGCTTCGAGAACCCGAAAGCGATCGCGCCGAACCAGCCGCTGCCCTACCGGTTCGCGCTGCCGACGGCGAACCACGTGTTCCTGCCAGGCCATCGCATCATGGTGCAGGTCCAGTCGAGCTGGTTCCCGCTTTACGACCGCAACCCGCAGACGTTCGTGCCGGCGGTCCTCTTTGCGACGCCGGCCGATTACGTGAGAGCCACGCACCGGATCTACCACGCGCCAGGGCACGCCAGCTTCGTCGAACTGCCGGTCGTCGCGAAATGAGGGTCCTGGCCGCACGCCGACGCACGCGCGTCGGGATCCGCGTGGCTGCGGATTTCTGTTGAAACGGCATGTCGGCCTTGGATAATGGGCGCGTGAAGCGACTGGACCGAGCGCTCAACCCCGCGTACCTCCTCGACTGGGTCGTCGGCGCGGCTACCGCCGCCTTCGTGGTCTGGCTCCTGGTGCCGCAGCCGCTCACACGCACCTCCGAGATCATCAGCGACGCCGTCTTCTTCCCCCTCGGCCTCATCGTCGCGTGGGCCAACTTCCGCAACGCGCGCGTGTCGGTCGATCGCCGTACCGCCATCGCCTGGACGTTCCTCGGCCTGTCCGCGGTCAGCCTCTGGGTCACCGGTAATACCTGGACCTTTTACCTCGGGCTCGTCGGTCCCAGGCAGACGCCACATTGGCTCGACTGGCTGGAGCCGTTGCAGGCGGTCCTGGCCACCATCGCCTACCTCGTGTTTCCGGGCCGGCCAGTCGAGCGCACGGCTCGCACCCGGTTCGCCCTGGATGCCGGCCTGATCCTCGTGGCCGGGTTCTCGGTGGCGTTCCATTTCTCGGTGTGGACGCAGCCGGACCAGCCCGGCACCGCGTGGTCCTACAACGCCGCCACGCTGGTGGTGGACTGGATCATGTTCGGCCTGGCCGCCGTCGCCATCATCCAGAAGCGGGACGGGTCCGTCCGCATCGCCGCAGCGATCCTCCTGGCCGCCCACGCCTCGGGGATCGTCGGCAACTTTCTGCTGTCCAGCCACCCGGGCTATCGCTCTGGCGACGCCATCGACAGCTTCTGGTTCCTGGCGTGGGCGCTGAAGTGGGCCGCGGCCCGCGTGGCATGGCATCGCCATCGACTCGGGCTCGAGCAGGCGGCCGTTTCCGCCGACCCGGCGGTCAGCGCGTTCCGCGGGAGCGTGTTCGCGTACGTGATGGTGGCGGGCGCCTTCGTCGTGTTCGTCCGGCAGTTCTACTTCGGCGATCCCCAATACGCCCGCATCCTCGGCTACTCGACGCTGGCCATGGTGGTGCTCCTCTTCCTGCGCCAGATCGCCGCGCTCGACGAGAACCGCCGCCTCTTCTCGGCGCAGCTCGCCCAGGAGGGCCGCTTCAAGTCCTTCGTCCAGAACGCGTCGGACATCACGGTCGTCGCCGACCTCAACAACGAGATCTCCTGGGTCAGCCCCGCAGGCCGGCGTATCCTGGGCGACGTCCCGACCCTCCGCACCGGCTTCCCGGTGGCGGCGCTGTTCCCGGCACAGGATGCCGGCCGGCTCGTCCCGTCCGATCGTCGCAGCCCGGTCGCGTCGGTCCAGCACCGCACCCGCCTGCAATCGGTCTCCGGCGAGTGGCGCGACATCGAAGTGGTCGCCACCGATCTCCGCGACGATCCCGGCGTCGCGGGCATCGTCTATAACTGCCGGGACGTGACCGATCGCATGTCGCTCGAGCAGACCCTGCTCCACGCGCAGAAGCTCGACGCGATCGGCCGCCTCGCCGGCGGCCTTGCCCACGACCTCAACAACGTGCTCACGGTGATCCGGGGCTACGCGGAACTGCTGCGGGAGAGCATTGGCGAGGACGCCAACGCCTCGAGCGACCTGCGCCATATCGAGCAGGCCGCGGACAAGGCCGCGGGCGTGACGAAGAAACTGCTGGGCCTCAGCCGGAACACGGCCGTCCAGCTCGGCGCGGTGGACATCAACGCCGTCGTGCGCGGCCTCGAGCCGATCCTGAAGCAAGTCCTGACCGATCGGATCGAGATTCTGCTCGACTGCGATCCTGCCCTCGGCCAGGTGTGGGCGGACCAGGGCCAGATTGAACAGGTCCTGCTCAACCTCGTGACCAACGCCCGCGACGCCATGCCCAATGGCGGCGTCGTCCGCATTCTGACGTTCAACTGTGACGGCAACCTGGCGCCGACCGAGTCGAGCGCCTTGGCGCCCGGGGCGTTCGTCGCGATCGCCGTCGAGGACCAGGGCGTCGGCATGCCTCCGGACGTGCAGGCGCGCATCTTCGAGCCGTTTTACTCCACCAAGCCGCCTGACCGCGGCATGGGACTGGGCCTGGCCATGGTCCGCAATATCGTCACCGAATCGGCCGGCCACATCCACATCGAGAGTGCGCCCGGCCGCGGCAGCAGGTTCACGATCATGCTGCCGCGCCTGAGCCAGGCTGCCGTGCCCGCGCCGGACGCGGCAGCGCCGGTCGCGGCAGCGGACCTTGGCGGCTTCACCGTGCTGGTGGTGGACGACGAGTTCGCCATTCGCGCCGTCTCGCGGCGCATCCTCGAGCGGCAGGGATGCCGCGTGCTCGAGGCCTCCTCCGGCGTGGGGGCGCTCGCGGTGATGGCCGGGGCCGACGAGCGGATCGATGCGCTGCTGACGGACCTGGTGATGCCGCAGATGGATGGTCGCGAACTCATCGCGCGCGTCCACGACGACCGCCCGGACCTGCCGGTCGTCTGCATGTCGGGCTTTGCCGATCCCAACGACGACACCTCGGGCCTCGGTCAATCGGTCGTCGCCCTCGTGACCAAGCCGTTCTCGGCCGACGCCCTGCTGCGTGCCGTGGCCTTCGCGCTGACCGAGACCGGCCAGAAGCACGACTGACCCCGCCGCGATGCCCGGGTCTGAAGACCCGGGACGCCACGGACCTGCCGACCCGGACTACGCCCAGACGTAGCCACGGACCTTCAGGTCCGTGAGACAGGTTCGGAACCCGCCCGCCGATCCGGCCGGAAGGCATCACCAAGGAGCGTTCGCACGAGCCGCGCATAGAGCGCGACCGCCTCGTGCAGTTCGTCCACGCGCACATGCTCGGCGTCCGTGTGCGCCAGGTGAATCGAGCCCGGCCCCATCAGCAGCGGCGTGCCCCACCGCGTGAGCACCGGGATGTCGGTCGTGTACCGGAAGGCGGCGGTCTCGAAACCGGGCACCGCCATCAGCGCGACGAACGGGACGTCCAGCACGGGGTCGATGGTCACCAGGGGCTCGAGGGCGCGCAACCGGTCGCGCACCGCGCGCGACGGACCGACGGTGCGGAACACTACTTCGGCCGACGCCGATGGCGGCACGACGTTGGGCGCCACGCCACCCGATACCAGCCCCACCGAGTACGACGTGCGGCCCGCGGTCGGGTCGTCCGGCAGGTCGAGTCCCCTGAGCCGCACCAGCGCGTCCACCAGTTTCTCGATCGCGGAGTCACCCAGCTCCGGGTAGGCGGAATGCGCCGCCCGCCCCGACGCGTGCAGGCGGACCCGGTAGGCGCCGCGGCTCGACGTCCCCAGCCGGTTCCCTGTGGGCTCGCCGTTGACGAGGAACCGATTGCCGGGCGCGCGCTCATTGGCGGCCGAGGCGCCATCGCTGCCGCGCTCCTCGCCGACGACAAACAGCAGCCCGACTCGATCGATTCCGTCGGCGGCCAGCCGATCGGCTGCCGCCACCTGGGCCGCCAGGATGCCCTTGGCGTCGCAGCTGCCGCGTCCGTAGATGGCCCCATCCTGCTCGCGGCTCTCGAAGAACGGCGGCACGCAGTCGAAATGCGTCGTCAATACGACGTCCGGCACGCCGCGGGTGGCCCAGACGTTGAACCGTGCACCATCCACCGGGTGTTCCTCCACGCGATACCCGCGCGCGGACAGGTACCGCGCCAGGAACGCCCCGGCTTCAGCTTCGCGTCCCGTCGTCGAGTCGATGTCGACCAGCGTCCGCGTCAGCCCAACCACGTCTACCGGATCCATGCCTCCAGCTCCGTCCGCGTGTCCGTGCGGGAATCCCGGTACTTCACGATGACCGGCGTCGCCAGGGACAATCCCCATCGTTCTCCCGCGCCGCGGGTCACCGCGCGCGCTCCAGGGACCACGACCGCTCCGGCCGGAATCACCAGCGGCGCGCCGGCGTCAGGCGTGATCACCGTCTCACGGACAAGATCGTACACCGGCGTGGACCCGGTCAACACGGTGCCCGCCGCGATCACCGCCCGCGACTTGACGATCGCGCCCTCGTAGATCCCGGTGTTGCCGCCCACCAGCACATCGTCTTCGATGATCACCGGCAGAGCGCCGACCGGTTCGATAACGCCGCCAATCTGCGCGCCGGCGCTGACGTGAACGCGCCGCCCCACCTGGGCGCACGATCCGACCAGCGCGTGCGAGTCGATCAGGCTGTCCTCGCCCACGTACGCCCCGATGTTGATGTACATCGGCGGCATGCAGATCACGCCTCGCCCCACGAACGCCCCGTCGCGAATCGACGATCCGCCAGGCACCAGGCGCACGCGCATCGACGCGTCGAGGCGCTTCACCGGCAGCGTGTCCTTGTCGAAGAACGGCAGCCGGTCAGGGTGCGCCGAACAATCCGCGATGTCGCCGCTGCGGAAGCCCATCAGGATGCCCTGCTTCACCCACGCGTTGACGCGCCAGCCGCCAGGCGCCTCCGCGTCCGGCTCGGCCGCCCTCACGCGGCCCGCGCCGAGTGCGTCGCGCAGACGCGCAAACGTCGATCGCGCCGTCTCGCGGTCGGCGGCACCGCCCGCAGCCGCCAGTTCCTCGATCTGGTCCCGCAACACCAGGGTGGAATCGCTCATCTTCGGTCCCCCGTCATCACGTCGAACACGCTCGTCACGCCGCGTCGGCCGTCGACAGCAAGCCCTGGGCCTGCAGCACCGCCGCCAGCCGGGCCCGCGACTCGGGCTGCAGGGCGACAAGCGGCAGCCGGTACCGTTCTTCGATCAGCCCCATCATCGCCATCGCGGCCTTCACCGGGATGGGATTCGACTCGACGAAGTTGATCTGCATCAGCGGCAGCAGCCGCGCGTGCCGGGCGCGCGCCGTGGCAAAGTCGCCCGCCTCCGCCGCCTCGACCAGCGCCGCCATCTCCGCCGGCGCCTCGTTGGACGCCACCGAGATCACGCCTCGCCCGCCGACCGCCATCAACGGCAGCGTCAGCGCATCGTCGCCCGCCAGTACCACGAACGCGTCCGGAACAGCCCGGCACACTTCGCACATCTGCGTCATGTTGCCCGACGCCTCCTTGACGCCCACGATGCCCGGAATCGCCGCGATTCGCGCCAGCGTGGCAACCTCCACGTTGCAGCCGGTCCGCCCCGGGACGTTGTAGACGATGATGGGCAGCCCGGTGCGGCCCGCGAGGGCCTGGTAGTGCTGGAACAGGCCTTCCTGCGTCGGCTTGTTGTAGTACGGCGTGACCGACAGCAGGCCGTCCGCGCCCGCGCGGCGCATCTCGACGCCGGCGTCGATCACCTCCTCGGTGTTGTAGCCGCCGGCGCCCGCCAGCACGGGTACGCGGCCCCCGGCTTCCTCCACCACCATCTCCACCACCCGCCGGCGCTCGTGCGCCGTCAGCGTGGGGCTTTCTCCGGTGGTGCCGCACGGCACCAGGAAGTGCACACCGGCGGCAATCTGGCGGTGCACCAGTCTCCGCAGCGCAGCTTCATCAACCGCGCCAGTGGCCGCAAACGGGGTGACCAGTGCCGTGCCGCAGCCGGTCCAGGGGGCTCGTCGCATCGTCGTCTCCTCTCCTATCCGGGTTGAGTCGCGTTCCAATCCTGCGTTCCAGGGGCAGGCAGGCCCAGCACATCGCGCAGGTCGAACCAGCCGCGACGGCCGTGCACCCAGCGCGCCGCCATCAGCGCGCCTCGCGCGAACGCCCCGCGATCGCGCGCCGCGTGCGTCAGCGTGATGGTCTCGCTGGGACCATCGAAGCCGACCGTGTGCGTGCCGGGCACGAAGCCGGCCCGCGTGGACGACACGTCGATCGGCCGCCTGAAGCCGCTGGCCTCCATCGAGGCCTTCAGGCGGATCGCGGTGCCCGACGGCGCGTCGCGCTTGGCCGCGTGATGAACCTCGTGCAGCCACGCGCCGAATTCCGGGTGCGTCGCAAACCTCCGCGCCGCTTCGCTCACGAGGACGTCGAAATACGCCACGCCGACCGAGAAGTTGGCCGCGGCCACCACGCCGATGCCGGCGCGGCCCGCCGCGTCGCGCATCTCGGCCTCGCGACCGGACCAGCCGGTGGTGCCGACCACGACGTCCATCCCCAGTTCGGCGAGGCGCGGCAGGTTCTCGACCAGCGCGTCCGCCGTGCTGAAGTCGATCGCGACGTCCGCCTCCGGCAGGCGGTCTCGCGACAAGCCCGCTCCACCGGCCGCCGCCGTGCGATCGACCCAGCCCGCCACCACGCAGCCGCGGTCGGCGGCTGCCGCCTCGACGGCCCGGCCCATCCGGCCGTGGCCAATCAACACGACCCGCAATACGTCCGCCGCGGGGCTCATGCGGCCGGGTCCTTCGCGTCGGCCCCCGCGCCGTCCGCCGCCTCGAAGAAGCGGCGGTGCAGCCGCTGCATGGCCACACCCAGGTCGGCCTGCGGCACCACGAACGTGATGTTCTGTCGCGATCCGGCCTGCGACACCATCCGCAGCGGCAGCCCGCCGGTGGCGCCGAGCACGCGGGCGCACAACGTGGTGTCCGTCCGCAGGTTCTCACCAACCGCGCACACCAGGCCGAGCCCGCGCTCGCACGTCACATCGGCGATCGCGGCCAGGTCAGCGGCAATCGCGTCGAGCGATTCCGCATCGTCGATCGTCACGGATACGCTGACCTCGGATGTCGTGACCACGTCGACCGCGGTCCGGTGGGCGTCAAAGACCTCGAAGACGCGGCGGAGGAAGCCGTGGGCCATCAGCATGCGGGTGGACGTGATGTCGATGACGGTCACGTCGCGCTTGCACGCGATCGCCCGCAGCGGCCTGGCCGACGCTGGCGCCCGGGCCGTGATGAGCGTCCCGGGATTTTCCGGCCGATGCGAGTTCAGGATACGCACGGGAATGTCCCGCCGGATGGCGGGCAGGAGCGTGCTCGGGTGCAGCACCTTGGCGCCGAAATACGCGAGCTCGGCGGCTTCGGCAAACGAGAGGTGCGGGACGATCTGCGCATCAGGAACGACCCGTGGATCGGCCGTCAGCATCCCGTCGACGTCGGTCCAGATCTGGATTTCGTCGGCCCCCAGCGCGGCGCCGATAATCGCGGCCGAGTAGTCGGACCCGCCGCGGCCGAGCGTCGTGGTGGCGCCCTCTTCGGTCCCGCCCACGAACCCGCCGACGACGGCCACGCGCCCGGCCGCGATCTCCGGCCCGATCACGTGCCGCAGTTGTTCCGCGGTCTCCGGCTCGAGCGGCACGGCCCGCATGTGCTGGCCGTCGGTGACAATCGCGCGCCGGGCGTCAATCCAGGCGGCAGGGACCTGCCGCCGCCCGAGGGCGTCGGCCACGATCCAGCTGCTCAGCAGTTCTCCCGTCGCCGCGATCAGGTCGTGCTGGGCCGGCGTGACCCTGTCCAGCGCGCCCAGGCCGCCGACGGTGGCCAGCGCGAACAGCAGTTCCTGCAGGCGATCGAGCTGCGACACCAGACCCGCCCGCGTCTCCGGCCGGCAACCCAGTGCGTCGGCCAGCGCGACGTGCCGCTCCCGCACGGCCGCCACGGTGTTCAGCGCGGCGGCGCGGTCCCCCCTGGCCGCCGCGCTCGCGCAGGCGATCAGCCCGTCGGTCACGCCCGCCAGCGCCGACACGACCACGACCTGCACCTCGCGGCGGCTCCCGACGATCTGCGCAAGCCGTTCGATCGCCGGCGCGTCGGCCACCGACGTGCCGCCGAATTTCGCGGTGATCATGTGAGCATCCCTTCCGCTCGCATCAACTCGGCATTGAGAATGGCGCCGCCGGCTGCGCCACGAACGACGTTGTCGCCGAGCGCCACGTACTTCCACCCGAGCACGGGACATTCGCGCAAGCGCCCCACCGACACCGTCATCCCGTCACCCGTCCCCACGTCGAGGCGCGGCTGCGGGCGCGCGTCGCCATCCACGTAGACCACGGGCCGGGCCGGCGCGGACGGCAGGCCCGCCACCGCGGGACCGCCGGTGAAGGTCTCGAACGCCCGCCGGATCTCCGCCGCCGACGGCCGCCCGTCGAGACGCACGGACACCGCCACGGTGTGCCCGTTCGGCACAGGCACGCGCATCGTCTGCGCGCTCACTACCGCGTCGTGCGGCACCACGGCACCGCCGCGAAGCTCGCCAAGGATCTTCCCGGTCTCGGTTTCGATCTTGCATTCCTCGCCCTCGATGAACGGCACGACGTTGCCGATGGCGTCGAGCGACGCCACGCCCGGATACCCGGCCCCCGAAAGCGCCTGCAGCGTCGTCACGCTGACGGCGCGCAGCCCGAACGGTCGCAGTGGCGCCAGCGTCATCACCAGGATCACAGTCGAGCAGTTTGGGTTCGTGACGATGGCACCGGGCCACCCGCGGCGCGTGCGCTGATGACCCACGAGCGCCAGGTGACGGGCATTCACCTCGGGAATCAGCAACGGCACGTCGGATTCCATCCGGTGGTTCTTCGAATTGCTGACCACCAGGCGACCGGCCGCGGCAAAGGCCGCTTCCACCGGGCCAGCCACCGACGCGTCCAGCGCGGAGAACACCAGTCGCGGCGCCAACGCTGGCGCCACACCCGACACGGTCATGGCGCCGATGTCGTCGGGCATTGGCAGCGGCAGCCGCCAGGCTGCGCAGTCGCGGTAGGGTCGTCCCTCGGACCGCTCGCTCGCCCCAAGCCATGTCAGGCGGAACCACGGGTGCGCGGCCAGCCGCACCACGAACTGCTGGCCGACCACGCCGGTGGCCCCGAGAAGTCCAACGTCAATCCGATCCTCCATTGCTGTGCTCCTGTCCTGCGAGAACCCCACCCGCTGCTCACAGACGCGCTCCCGGCTTCCGGACAATAAAAAACCCGCCGGCCTCTGATGGCCGGCGGGTTCGTCTGTGGCTAGGTTGATTCCGGATCTATCTAGGCACGCGTTCTCCCACCGACCTGGTTGGCCCGCTTAGGCGTCATTCGCTTCGAACGGTCGGCGGCGAGGAAGAGTGTCATGCCTGGATGCGAGTATAGGAGGCGTTTCCGCCTGGCGTCAAGACGCGTCAACCCGGTGCGCGGCGTCGGCGGTCTCGGCAGGACTTGTGCCACAATCAACTCGTGTCCGACGCGGGTTCCCATCGGCCGGCGGTCTCGTGCCGCGGTCTCCACAAGAAGTACGGTGACGTGGTCGCGGTGGCCGGTCTCGACCTCGAAATCCGCGCCGGCGAGTGCTTCGGCCTGCTCGGCCCGAACGGGGCCGGCAAGACAACGACCATCGAGATTCTCGAGGGCCTGCTCGAGCCGGATGCCGGCGACGTCGAGGTCCTGGGCCTGCGCTGGGGCCGCGACGATCGCGCGCTGCGGCAGAAGCTCGGCATCCAGTTGCAGGACACGCAGCTCAGCGACAAGCTCTGCGTGGACGAAGTCGTGCGCCTCTTCCGCTCGTTTTATCACCAGGGACCAGACGTCGACGCCGTCCTCGCGATGGTGGAGCTCGAATCCAAGCGCCGGGCGCGGGTGAGCAGCCTCTCCGGCGGGCAGAAGCAGCGGCTTGCGATTGCCCTGGCCCTGGTGAACGATCCGGAGCTGCTCTTCCTCGACGAGCCCACGACCGGACTCGATCCGCAATCGCGCCGCCAGCTCTGGGCGCTCCTGCAGACGTTCCGATCGCGGGGCGGCACCATAGTCATCACGACCCATTACATGGACGAGGCCGAGGTGCTCTGCGACCGGGTGGCCATCATCGACCAGGGCCGCGTGATCGCGATCGGCGCGCCTCGCGACCTGGTGGCGTCGCTCGGCCCCGACCATCCGAACGCCACGCTGGAGGACGTCTTCGTGGCCCACACGGGACGGCACCTGCGCGATGACTAGGCACGTCCGTCATCCGCTCGTCGAGCTGACGTGGACGCGCGTCCGGGAATTCGTGCGCGAGCCCGAGGCCGTGTTCTGGGTCATCGTGTTTCCCATCGCGCTGGCGTTGGCCCTCGGCATCGGCTTCCGCAGCAATGCCAGCGAGCCGGTGTACGCCGGGGTGCTTGACGGCGCCGGCAGCGCCGGGATCCTGTCGTCGATTGCGGCCGACCCGAGCATTCGCGCGCGCCTGGTGTCCGAGGCGGATGCCGAACGGGCGCTGCGGAACGGGGACGTGCACGTCATCGTCGTGCCGGGCGAGCCGCCGACGTACCGCTACGATCCGGCCCGGCCCGAGAGCCGGCTGGCGCGACTGGCGGTCGACGCGGCGCTGCAGCGCGCCGCCGGCCGCACCGATCGCTTCGCCGCCCGCGAGCAGCCGGTGCAGGTCCTCGGCTCCCGGTACATCGACTGGCTGATCCCGGGCCTCGTCGGCATGAACATCATGGGCACCGGCATGTGGAGTATCGGTTACGCGATCGTCTACGCCCGGACGCGCAAGCTCCTGAAGCGCCTGGCCGCCACGCCGATGTCGCGCGCCCAGTTCCTGCTGGCCCAGATCCTGGCCCGGCTCGTGTTCCTCGTCGTCGAGGTCGGGGCCCTGCTGGTGTTTGCGTACGCCGTCTTCTCGGTGACGTCCCGCGGCCCGCTCGCCCTCGTGGCCGCCGTGTGCGTGCTCGGCGCCCTGGCGTTCGGCGGCCTCAGTCTCGCGGCCGCCAGCCGGGCGCAGACGATCGAGGCCGTGTCGGGGTGGATGAACGCCATCATGATGCCGATGTGGATCCTGTCCGGCGTGTTCTTCTCGGCAGCCCACTTTCCCGCGTTCGCGCAGCCGTTCATCCGGGCACTGCCGCTGACCGCGCTCAACGACGCGCTCCGGGCCGTCATGCTGGACGGCGCCTCCGTCGCGGCCATCGCCCGGGAGGTCGTCACGCTCGGCGTGTGGACCGTCGTGTCGTTCGCCTTCGCCCTCAAGGCCTTCCGCTGGCGGTAGCGGCAGGGCCTGGGAGCGCCCGTCGGTCGGTAGCCGCGGGACTTCAGTCCCGTGCAAACCCGAATGCAGCGCGACAGGCCATAATAGTCGTCAGGGGACATCAGGAGACTTACGCTCATGAACCGGCACATTCGCTTCGCCTCGGGCGTCCTTGCCGCCCTCGTCATTCTCGGCGGTCTGCACGTGATCGCGGCACCGGCGCCGCAGCGGACGGGCGTCGCCGTGCCTGACCTCAGCGGCAAGTGGACGCTGAACACCGCGCGGAGCCAGTTCCCGACGGACCTGGGCTTCGGGATGGACCTGATTCCGCCGGCGGCCGCTGCCGGACGCGAGAATGCCGAGACCGCGGCCAGGCCCTTCATGCCGCGCAACGACAGCGAGTACGAAATCCGCAACGCGCAGCAGTTGACCGGCGAAGTGCGATCGCCGTCGCCGCACCTCACCATCCAGCAGGCCGAGGGACTGGTGACCATCACGGACGAGCAGGGCCAGGTCCGCCGGCTCCAGACCGACGGCCGCACCACCTACCAGCCGCTCGAGGCCCAGCCCGTGCAGACAACGGCCAAGTGGGAGAACGGCCAGCTCGTCGTGCGATACAGGGTGCAGCAGGACCGCGAACTCCGCTACGCGATCTCGCGAAAGACCGATCCGCCGCAGCTCGTGGTGCAGGTGCAGTTCGTGGAACGCAACGGGCGCGGCACCATCACGCGCGTCTACGATCCGTGGCGCGCCGACGAGCCGCCGGTGGTCATCCCCACGGCCGCGGCCGCGGGAACCCTGCGTCTGCCGAGCGCCGCGCAGATGACCGAGCCGCCGCCATCGCCGCTGCGGGACGCGCTCAAGGGCGCCGACCAGCCGAAGGGCGCGCCGCCGCTGCCGCCCGCCGATCCCGGCAAGATGATGCCCGCCGTGCCCGGGGCCTCTGATGTCCCGATGGGCGGGATGAAGCCGGACGCGGAACTTCGGGGCCTCCTCAGCATGGGCATCGTCGTCGAAGGCGCCGACTCGGCACCGGCCTCCTGCGGCCTCTCGTCGGAAGGCATCGAAACCGCACTCGCCAAGCGCCTCACGGACGAAGGCATCAAGGTGCCCCACAACGCGGACGAGGACACCTATCTCTACGTCAACGTGAAGACGGCGACCATGGGCACCGGCGTCTGCGTCTCGCGTTTCGACGCCACCATCTACACCCACACGATGGCCACGCTCACCTACCAGGCGTCGCCCGTGCTGGTGGAAGTGTCGCTGCTGCGGCAGGGCGGCATCGTCGGCGGGCCGGCCGCGCAGCACGGCACCAACGTCCTCGCCTCGCTCCGGCAGTACGTGGACGGCTTCATCGCCCGGATCAAGGCCGCCAGCAAGTAGTAGTCGAAGAACTCGTCCACCGGCGCGGACCTAGAACGCGGGCAGTCGGTCGATGCTCCAGCCGCCGCCAAGGGCCTTGACGAGAAGGACACTTGCCGTCAGGCGCCGCGATAACAAAGTCACCGCCGCGCGCCGGTTGGTCAGCGCGGCGCTTTGTGCCGTGGCGACTTCGAGGTAGGTGGTGACACCCCCGCGATAGCGGTTCGTGGCAAGTGTCAGCAGGCGGTCTGCCGCTGCCACCGCGGCCGCTTGAACCCGCGCCTCATCGGCCAGGATGCGCAGAGCCGCCAGGTTGTCCTCGACCTCTCGGAACGCGGTCAGCACGGCGTCCTGATACTGGGCGATGGCCCGCTCGCGCCCGGCCTTCGCCGAATCGGATGCCGCCCGGCGTTTTCCTCCATCGAACACCGTCACCGCGGCGGCCGCCGCCACCGACCAGAAGTTGCTGGCGAGCTTGAGCCAGTCGCCCAGTGACGCGCTCTCGAACCCGGCGCTCCCTGTCAGCGCCAGCACGGGGTAGAAGGCCGCCTCCGCGATGCCCACTTGGGCGTTGGCCGCCGCCACTCGCCGCTCGGCACCCGCGATGTCGGGTCGCCGCTGGAGCACGTCGGCGGGCAGACCCGCCGGTACGAGAGGTGCCGGCAGGTCGAGCGGCGTCACCGGCACGCTGAAGTCGCTCGCCGGCTTGCCAATCAGTGCCGCGATCGCGTGCTCGAACTGCGCCCGGCGCACCTGAACGTCGATCGCCTGCACGTGTGCCGTCTCGAGTTGGGTCTCGGCTTGCGCGACGTCGACGCCAGATGCCACGCCGCCGGCGAGCCGGCGGCGCGTCAGAGCGAGTGCCCGATCGTAGGACCCCACGGCCTGGTCGAGGATCTGCTTTTCGGCATCGAGGCCGCAGAGCTGAAAGAAATCGAGCGCCAGTTCGGCGTGCAGGCTCAGGTTGACTGCTTCCAGATCGGCCGCGCTCGCCTGGGCGGTGGCCACGCTGGACTCCACGCCCTTGGCGACGCGGCCCCACACGTCGAGTTCCCAGGCGACGTCGCCGCGCAGCACGACGTCGCCGTAGCGCCGGTCCGATGATTTGTTCCGGAGCGGCTTGTTGTCGGAGTTCTCGTACTCGCCCGCGAGCGCGGACGCCCCAACCTGCGGCAGCTGGGCGGCGCGAGCAGTGCGCACCAGCGTGCGGGCCTGTAGAAACTGCGCCTGGGCCGCCTTCAGGGTCTGGCTCGACACCGTCAATTGCGCTTCGAGCGCATTGAGGCGCGGATCCCCGAACGTCTCCCACCATTTCCCACGGATCGCGTGGTCGTCAGGCCGCGCGGCCATCCAATCGCCCGGTTCCTTGTACGCTGGCGGCACCGCGGCCACCACAGGCGGCGTGTACGCGGGGCCGACCGCGCAGCTGACGGCCCAGAATGCCGTCACCGAGACCAGCAGTCCACCGACCCTTCTCAACGCTTCGCCCCCTCACCGGTGGCTTTGGCGGCGGCTAGTACTCGAACGGCTTGTCCGGCTGCCAGGGAATCGGCTGGATTGACGACGATCCGATCGTTCCCCGCCACACCCGACAGCACCTCGACTTCGGTGCCGAAATCCCGCCCGACGACGACCGTCGTCATCACGATCTTCTCTCCGTCACCCACAACGGCAATCTTCAGACCGTCGGCGCGGAACATGAGCGTGTCGGCCGGCAGACGGAAGACCGCGGCCGACGCTGGGACTTTGAGATGCACCTCGGCGTATGCCCCCGCCAACAGCGTGCCACCTCGGTTCGGCACGTCGAACTCGACCAGCAGCGTCCGCGACGCCACGTCGATCGTCCCGGAGGTCCTGACGAGCGTGGCCGGGAACTTGCGGCCGGGGAATTCCGCGAGTGTCAGACTTGCGGTGAGTCCGGGAGTCGCGGCCTGCGCGTAGACCTCCGGCAGGTTGACGAACAGTCGCAGCCGATCCGTGGCGCTGATGTGAAACAGTTCGCGCGTGGCGCCGCCGCTGCTGCCCGGATCGATCAACGCGCCCACATCGGTGTTCCTGGCGGTGATCACGCCGGCAAACGGCGCATAGATCCGCGTGTAGGATTGCAGGTCCTCGAGGCGCTTCACGTTGAACCGTGCGGATTCCACGGTCGTCCGCCTGGCATCGAGCGTGCCGACGGCGTTGTCGGCATCCTGCTGCGAGACCGAATCCGTCTTGGCCAGTTCGCGATACCGGTCGGCCGTGAGCTGAGCCAGTTTCGCGTTGGCGTCGGCCGTCGCCAAGTCGGCCCGAGCCTGCTGGATCTGCTGTTCGAGCTCCGGGGCATCGAGCTCAGCGAGCAGCTGGTTGGCCTTGACCCGTGAACCCATCTCGACGTACCTGCGCTTGAGATAGCCGCTCGTCCGTGCATAGATGGGCGCGTCCATGTACGCCTGCGTCGTGCCCGGCAGCACCAGTCCTTCCTCTGCCGCCCCTCTCGACGGCCGGACGATGGCCACGGTCGGCACGGTCAGTTCGTGCGTCTCGCGCGCCAGAACCGCCATCGCCTTCCCGCGATCGGCCACGCCCACCCAGACGAGGACGGCCAGTGCGATGACGAAGACGAGGGACGCCACGACTCCCGCGCCTGGCGCGCGAACCCGAGTGTCACGTTTCGAATCAGCCATCACATGCCTCCACCTTGTCACCTCCGGTCGTCACTCCGCGACCCGCCTGATCTCCATGCCCGCCTTGCGGTGGCGATGCAGCAGACCGAATACCGCGGGCACGAAGAACAACGTCGCAATCGTGGCCAGCGTCAACCCTCCCATCACGGCCCGGCCGAGCGGCGCATTCTGTTCGCCGCCCTCTCCCAGGCCGAGCGCCATCGGCAACATGCCGACAATCATCGCCAGCGCGGTCATCAACACTGGACGGAAGCGTGTGAAACCGGCGTTCACCGCCGCGTCGACGGCCCCGACGCCGCGGCCGATCTCGTCTTTGGCGAAGCTCACGACCAGAATGCTGTTGGCGGTGGCGACGCCCACCGACATGATGGCGCCGGTCAGCGCCGGCACGCTGATCGCGGTGTGCGAGAGAAACAGCATCCACACGATTCCGGCCAGCGCCGCGGGCAGCGCCGAGATGATGATGAATGGGTCGAGCCACGACTGGAAGTTGACGACGATCAACAGGTATACGAGGAGAATGGCCAGCGCGAGGCCCGCCAATAGTCCCGTGAATGCCGAGCTCATCGTTTCAATCTGCCCGCGAACGATCAATTGCGACCCTCGGGGCAGCGCCTTCTTCGCCTGATCCAGAACACGCGTGACGTCTCGCGCGACGCCTCCGAGGTCGCGCCCCTGCACCGATCCGAAGATGTCGATGACGGGCTGGACGTTGTAGTGGGACACCACCGCCATGCCTTCGCCACGTCTCATCGACACGAAACTCCCCAGCAGATGCGGTCGCGCGCTTCCGGCGCCGGTAATCGGAATGCCGCTCAGGTCCTGGAGCGATTCCAGCCGGTGCTCCGGCGTACGAATCGTCACGGAATAGCTGACGCCTGTCCTGGGGTTCATCCAGAAGGTTGGTGTCGTCTGCCCGCTCCCGCTCAACGAGATCAGCAGGCTGCTCGCGACCTCGCGCTGCGTAAGGCCCACCTGCCCTTCCCGGACGCGATCGGCCGTGAGGTGCAGCTGCGGCTGGTCGAACGGCTGGTGCACGCGCAGGTCGACAATGCCCAGAACCCCGGTCAGTTTCCCGATCAGGCCGGAGGCGAACAGGCGATTCGCCTCGAGGTCTCTTCCAATCACCTGGATATCGATGGGCGCCGGCAGACCGAAGTTCAGCGTCTGCGTCACGATGTCGGCTGGAATGAACGAAAAGAGGACGCCCGGAAACTCGCGCGCGAGCTTCAGGCGCAGGTCGTGCAGGTAGGACGCGGTCGGATGATGATCCTCCGTCAGCGAGACAAGGATGTCCGCGTCCGACGATCCGATCGGCGCGGAGTTGCTGTAGACGATGTTGAGGCTGCTGTAGGGCAGGCCGATGTTGTCGATCACGCTGGCGATCTCGCCGCCAGGAATGACCTCGCGAATCGCCCGTTCGACCCGGTCGCAGACCACGGCGGTCTCCTCGATCCGGGTGCCGGTCGGGCCGCGCATGTGCAGCTTGAACTGTCCGCCGTCCACCGCCGGGAAGAAGTCCGTCCCCACAAACGGCACCAGCGCGAAGGACACCAGGCACGCAGCCATGAACGCAGCCACGAACGACTTGTGCCACCGTATGCAGGCTTCGAGCGCACGTCGATAGGCGTCGCGCACGCCCATGAACCAGCCGTCGAATGCCGCCTGCCATCGCACGAGTGGGTTTCGGCTCGCCCGCCGGATGGCCTCGCGCTCCTCGTGGTGGGCGCTCAGCAGATACAGCGCCATCGTCGGGACGAGCGTCCGCGACAGGACGTAGGACGCCAGCATGGCGAAGACGACGGCCTCGGCCATCGGCACGAACAGGTAGCGCGAGACGCCTGGCAGAAAGAACATCGGGACGAAGACAATGCAGATGCAAATCGTCGAGACGAAAGCCGGAAGGGCGATGTGACTCGCCCCATCCACGATCGATTCGCGCAACGACTTGCCCTGTTCGAGGTGCGTGCTGATGCTCTCGATGGCCACCGTCGCATCGTCCACCAGCACGCCCACCGCCAGTGCCAATCCGCCCAGGGTCATGATGTTGATCGTCTCGCCCAGGGCCCCGAGCACGATGATCGATGTCAGAATGGACAGGGGGATCGACACCGCGATGATGACCGTGCTGCGCCAGCTGCCGAGCAGCAGGAGAATCAACAGCGCGGTCAGACAGGCGGCGATGACCGCCTCGCGCAGCACCCCGTCAATCGACGCACGCACGAACAGCGACTGGTCCGCCAGTTGCCTGATCTCCAGTTCGGGCGGAAGGCCGGCCGCGATCCGAGGCAACGCCGTCTTGACGCGCGCGATGATGTCGAGCGTGGAGGCGTTCCCGCTCTTTTGAACGGACAGCAGCGAGGCGCGCTGGCCGTTGACGCGGACGATGTTCGTCTGGGGCGGAAAACCGTTGCGGACGTGCGCCACGTCGCGGATGAAGATCGGGACACGTCCCACCATCTTGATCGGGAGGTCGTTGAGACCGTCCACCGAGTCGGGACTGTCGTTGATGTCGATGTCGTGCTCGTAGCGGCCGATCTTCGCTGTCCCGGCGGGCAGGATCAGGTTCTGGACGGCCAGCGCATTGGAGACGTCGAGCGGCGACAGGCCCTTCGCCAGCAGCGCGGCCGGATCCAGATCAACCAGGATCTGCGCCTGTTTTCCGCCAAACGGGTTGGGAATCGAGGCGCCCTGCACCGTGGCCAGCTGGACGCGCAGGAAGTTGGCGCCAATGTCGTAGAGCTGCTGTTCCGAGAGCTTCTGTCCGGACAGCGCCAACTGGAGCACCGGCACCGTCGACGCGTTGTAGCTGACGATGAGCGGAGGCGTCGTTCCGGGCGGGAGTTGCCGGAGGTTGCTCTGGGAGATCGCCGTCACCTGGGCAAGGGCCGTGTCGATACTGACCGACGGCTGGAAGAAGATCTTGACGATGGACGATCCACGCAGCGACTGCGACTCGATGTGTTCGATGTCGTTGACCGTCGTCGTGAGCGACCGCTCGTAGATGGCGACAATCCGGTTGGAAATCTTCTCGGCCGACAACCCCGTGTAGTTCCAGACGACGGCGATCACCGGAATGTTGATGTTCGGAAAGATGTCCGCCGGCATCCGCAGCATCGCCAGCGGGCCGGCCAGCATGATCACGATCGCCATGACGACAAACGTGTAGGGACGGTTGAGGGCGAGACGGACAATCCACATGGGGGCGTGTTCGCTGACGATTACGTGCCTTGCTCGGCGCTGTTCACCGATTCAGGTGCCACGGGCGGCCTGATGCCGGGGCGGCGGACCCGCGCGCGGCGCCGGCGGGGAGCAGGAGACGGGCGCGCCGTCGGCGCCCGTCTCTCTCATGCGAATGACGGCCCGCGTGCTTACTTTGCGGCGGGCATGTACTTCCCGAAGAAGTCCAGGGCCTGCTGGATCGCCTTCAACTGGATGTCATCCGGGTGATACACGCCCTTCTCGTCCCTCTTCACGCGCACGAGATAGCCGTGCACCGGGTGATCGTAGGTGGCGTGCTCCATCGTCTTTCCCGCCTCTTTGGCCAGCACCGGGATCGTTTCGAACAGCCCCTGTAGTTCGTCGCCGTCCCGGTTCAGGAAGAACATCGGGAACTTGATCGCGCGCATCCGTTCGAGCCCGAGTTTCCTGTCGATGTAGGGCGCCGCGGACTCGATGGTGCGGAACAGCGGTTCCGGAATGGCAAAGTACTCCTGGGGCAGGTTGAGGAACTCGCTGACGTCCGGTTCGGAGACGACGGCCGCCCTCACGTCCAGCCCCCAGGCGCCCGCCCGCAGGATCATCCCGCCCGCGTGGCTGTTGCCGCAGAGCCCCACCCGATTGGGATCGACGTACGGCAACCGCTTCACGTATTCGACGATGGTGGCGAGGTCGTCGATCTCGAGCGGCGGTCGGTTCATCAGTTGGTTGGCCTGCTGCTTCCCGACCTGCAGCGGCGGCAGCGTCGTGTACGCATACCAGGCCTCGGCGCGGTACTGGAGCCAGGCCACGGCGTAGCCGGCCGCCAGAAACCGTTCCATCGTGTACGCGTTGTTGTTGATGTACTCGCGGACCTGCGCCAGCCCGGCGCCGCCGTTGCCGCTGAAGAACAGCACCACCGGAAACGGCCCGTTGCCCTTGGGGTGGCGAATCCCGATTGGCGTGAACAGACCGTCCACGGTCTTGAGCAAGGTCATGTCGACCGGGATATTCGAATGAGACACGGCCTCCGTGGACACGATGGCTTCCCAGGGTTCGGTGATCCTGGGCGGTCCGTACACCTGTTTGCCGGTCGGGGGTTTGGCCGGCGCCTGGGCGCCCGCGCTGACCGCGCCGAGTAACAGCGCAGTCACGACTACTACCGTGGTGCGGGTCATTGGATCCTCCTGGATCAATTCATGGGCAACGAGTCACGCGCCCCGCACGGGGTTCGCCGTGCGGACAGTTTCAATCTCTCCGGACGCGGATGCCGGGCGCTCGATCCCGGGCCGCAGGCCGGCCACGGCAGCTACTCGATCGGCACGGTCTCAATCTCCGAATCGAGCAGGTTGATGGTCAGTACCCGCTGTCGCAGCAGCGTGCCCTGCCCGATCAGGATCTTGCAGATTTCCGCAACCTGCAGGCTGGCTACCACCGCCGGCGTAAACGACGGGTTGCCGAGCTGGGACTCGATCCCTCGACGGCTGGTGTGGCGGTGGTAGAGGTGCTGCAGCGTGTCCTCTCCCGGAAAGATGGTGGCGACGTAGCCATACCACCCCGCAATCGCCCCGTACACCAGCGGGATACCAGCGTCCCGGCACGCGCCGGCCAGCGCGAGCCGCGCGTCCACGTCGTCGAGGGCGTCGGCGACAGCCGTGGCGCCAGACAACAGCGTGTGGCTGCCGGTGTCGAAGGCGGCCGCCACGGCCTGCACCCTCACGGCCGGATTGATCTCGGCGACGCGACGTGCCGCCGCGGCCGCTTTGTTCGACCCGATGTTGGACATCGTCGCCAGGATCTGGCGGTTGAGGTTGTGCTCGACGAACGCGTCCGGATCGACCACCACCAGGCGGCCGACGCCCAGCCGCGCCAGCCCCTCGATCAGGTAACCGCCGAGGCCGCCGCACCCGACCACCACCACCTGGCTGCGAAACAGCCGCAACTGAAGTGCCGTGGTGAGCATCTGTCGATTGCGCGTGTACCGTGCGGGAAGGACGCCGGCTTCGAGAATCAGGTCTTCGCTCTCGGCGCACGACACCCCGAAGTGGGCCATGACCGCGGCCTGCCCGGACCACGGCAGCCGGTCGTCGTCGAGTCGTGCCGCCACGAACTCGCGGACGACGCCGGAGTCGGGTTTCCCGACACGGTCCCAATCCCGCATGCCCGTCACGATCAACCTCCCCCGACCAGCGGGAACACCAGCAGGGTGTCGCCCGGCGAGAGCACGTCCCCCAACTCCGCCTCCCGGCCGTTGACGATCGCGGTGCCGAGATCGGCCTCCGGCAGGCGGAGGTCGTCGACCACCTGGCGCACGGTTGTCCCCTCTGCGTACTGCAGGACCTTGGTGTTGAACCGCCCGGTCCGGAATGCCAGAAAGAGCCTGACGGTGATATCCATGAACGTCCTGCCGGCCGGAGCTAGTCGAGATCCTTGAAGATCTCGTCCATCTCCTCAGGGGGAACATCGAACACCGTGTTGAACGGCGGCAGCGCCTCGCGCGTCATCCATTCCGGCAGGCGGTCGTGAGCCGACGTGAAGCCTGCGCGGCGATTGAATTCGCGTTCCAGCATCAGCGTCTGCTTGCCGAGCACCTGGAGCACGTCATCGCCCATGTTCCAGCCATAGCGGCTGTTGAGCAGGTCGCGCAGGGCCCCGGGGGCGGTGGCAAACCCCGGTCCCGACATCAGGCAGGCGCCCAGCGAGTCGTACCCAGCGCAATTGATCTGCATGGCGCGCGACGCGGCGACCTGGCCCTTCGGGTCGCGGTGGTCGATCTTGACGCGCAGCGTGAGGCCGGCCGTATGGTCCCCGCCTTGCGTCGAGGTGGCGAAGGTCACACCCGTCCCCTTGATGGCACGCGGGTCGTAGGCGGACATCGCGATACCCTTGGTGGCCGGAACGCGCTCGATCCCCAGCACCTTCCCGGTCAGCACGGATCCCATCCCGAGAATGCGCCCCAGCGGCGTATTGCGCCGAATCTCGCCGAGCAACTCCATCGCACGGTCCGCATCTCCCCAGGTCATCAACCCGGCCTCGCATGCCACGCCAAGGGCGGCGCCGACTTCGATGGTGTCGAGACCGATGTCGTTGATCTCCGAGTTCAAGCGCCCGATCACGTCCAGATCCGCGATATCGAGGTTCGGACCCAGCAGCCCAATCGTCTCGTATTCGAGCGGCGAGACGATGGCCTTGCCATCGTCGCCACCGAACACGTTCGAACAGCGGATCGTGCAGCCGGCCATGCACCCGTGCGACGGGTTCGAGGCACCTCCACGGGTCAGCATCACCTCCCGGGCGCGTTCACCGCTGACGGCCTCGGCCTTTTCGTAACTGCCCACCGAGAAGTTCCGCGTGGGCAGTGCGCCCAGCGCGTCGCACATCAGGACGTTGGCGGCCGTGCCATAGTCTCGGTAGGTGTGAATCTGGGGGTGCACGGACAGCGCCTGGTTGAGGGCCTTCTGCGCCGCCCTGAATGCGGCCAGGTCCTGAATCGGCGGCTTCTGCCCCTCCGCGTCGTCAAAGACGATCGCCTTCAGCCCCTTGGACCCCATCACGGCGCCCATGCCGCCGCGCGCATTGATGCGGGCGGGAACCCGCTCCTTGTCGAGATTCTGAATGCCCGCGGAGCCCAGCTTGTGCTCGCCGCCCGGGCCGATGAGCGAGATCGCCACCTTCTTCCCGTAGCGTTCGAGCAGCACCGGAGCGACTTCGTGGACGCCCCGGCCGACCCACTCGTCGGCGCGCTCCCACCGCGCACCGCTCATGCTCAGGTGGAGAATCCAGAACTTGTCGTCGGCGGGCCAATCTTCCAGGATGAGCGCCCGGATCCCCATCGCGGTCATGTGAAAGCCGGTGCTGCCGCCGGAATTGCTTTCCCTGAATCCACCCGACAACGGCGACTTGGAGCCGACCGACAGGCGATCACACGCGCTCAGCATGTGGCCCACGAGCAGGCCCGGCGCAAAGACCAGCTTGTTCTTCGGGCCGAGCGGCTCGCAGGTCGGATCCACTTCGTCGAGCAGGATCCGCGCGATCAGCCCTCGGCCGCCGAGCTTTTCCCACGCCTCCGGAACGGGCTCCCTCACGAGAGACCTGGCCCGGACGTTGATCCGCCACACCCTCGATTCGTATTCAGCAGCCATCACGGACACCCGACGGTCAGCCTTTCCCTTTGGCGAGCAGCGCGAGCGCGGCCTTCTGATAACTCAGGTCGTAGTACTTTTCCGCCGGGGGCGGCGTCCCCTGCCACTGCTTCTCGATTTCCGCGCGCAGTTTCAGCACGTTCTTGAGCCCATCGACGCTCAGTTGCGCATCGGTCGCCAGTCCGCCCTTGCCGACGGCCAGCGCGTAGGCTTCCTCGGCGACGTCGGGCGCGAGCTTCAATCCCGTGGTCAGAAGCGTCAGCGCCTCGGCCTTGTGTGCAGGAGCCAGGAACCATCGCAGCCCCTCGACGTAGGCAGCCAGGTATCGGACGACGGTGTCGCGGTTGTCCTTCGCCCAGTTGCGCATCGCGAAGGCTCCGACGCCCTGGTACGGCCCGATGAATTGCGTGGCTGCACCCAGGCTTTTGAGGCCGCCGCGCCTGGCTTGAATGGACGAAGGCGGATTGAGCATCGATGCCGCGAGTTCCTTGTCTTGCAGGAGCGCCTGAAGGCGCTGAGGTGTGCCGCCAACCGCCTTCATCGTGTAATCGGCGCCCGTGAGGCCGTTGATGAGGAGGATCTTCCTCATCTGCAGCGCGTAGGCGGTGTTGGGCGCGTCAACCGCGAGCGTCCTGCCCTTGAGGGCGGCCACGGATTCGATGGTCGGCTGCACGAACAACTCGGTCATTCCGTCGTCGGAGCCCTGCAGGATGAAGACATCCGCATTCTCGGACTCGACCATGGCCACGGCGTTGTCGACCGCCGCGTGGGCGATGTCGTACTTGCCGGCGGCCAGCCCCTGGCGCAAGAGCGTGGAGTTCGGCGTGAACTCCGTCACGACCGTCAGCCCGTGTTTCGCAAACAGCCCCTGGGCGTCGGCAGCCAGCAACGGCACCGTGGATACGCCCCCGAACGCAATGACGCGCACCGTCTGTCGGCCGGCTTGACTGGCGGACACCTGCGACGGGGCCTCGGCGATGCCTCCGGTGCCCGCGGCAAACAACCCGAAGAACGCAATCGCTCCAACTCCACCCGCCAGACGCGCGGCAGCGGTGATCATCCCCATGACGGCTCCCTCCAGAATCCCTCTCGCAGCAGATGTGCTCGTCCGCCCCGTCGCGACGGCCTACGTGCCAGTCACGCCGGCAACAGTTGGCGCCGGCTTGCCGTCCAGCACCTGGTGCATCCGGGCGACGTCGAGCGCGCCATCCCACCGGGCGACGATCATGGTCACCACGCCGTTGCAGATCATGTTGGTCGTGCCCCTGGCCATCGACATGAACCGCTCGATGCCGATGAGCAGTGCCATGCCGGCGACAGGTACAGTGGGCACGGTGGCCAGTGTGGCGGCCAGCACCACGAACGCCGATCCGGACACACCGGCGCCCGCCTTCGACGTGACCTTGAGCACCAGCAGGAACGTGATGATCTCGGACCAGCTGAGGTTCAGGTTCATCGCCTGCGCGATGAACAGGAGACAGATGCTCTGGTAGATGGCGGACCCGTCCTGGTTGAAGGAGTACCCCGTGGGGACCACGAGGCCCACCACGCTCTCCTTGCAGCCGACGTCCTCGAGCTTCTTGATCAGCCGGGGCAGCACGACCTCAGAGGTGGAGGTCGCGAGCACGATCAGGATCTCGTCCTTGATGTAGGCGAGGTACTTGAAGATGCTGAAACCCGCCAGGCGCGCGGCCGGCCCGAGGACCGCCACGATGAAGACGATGCAGGTGAAGTAGACGGCACCGACCACCTTGCCCATCGGAATCAGGGTGTAGATGCCGAACTTCCCGACGGTGAACGCCATCGCGCCGAACACACCGATCGGCGCCAGATTCATGATCAGGGCCAGCGCGGAAAACAGCCACGCCCCGGCCGTCTCGATCAGGTTCAGGAGCAGCCGCCCCTTCTCGCCGATGCGCAACAGGGCGAGGCCGGAGAGAATCGAGAACACCATAATCTGCAGGATGTTGCCGCTGGCAAACGCCGCGGTCGGCGTCGTCGGGATCATGCTCATGAAGAAGCCGACGCCGCCGGGAATTGTCGTGGTGGCGCCGGGCACAATACCGGACTTGAGCGACGCGGGGTCCGCGTTGATGCCCACACCGGGCTGGTACAGCACGACGACAACCAGGCCGAGCAGCAGCGCGACGGTCGACGCGATCTCGAACAGGACAATCGCGCGCACGCCGATTCGGCCCACTTCCTTCATGTTCGACATCTTGGAGAGGCCGGACACGACCGTGACGAAAATGATCGGCCCGATGATCATCTTGATCAGGTTGATGAACGCGTCGCCGAGCGGCTGCAACGCCGCGCCGGTGGCGGGCTGGAAGTGGCCGAGCAACACGCCCGCCCCCATGCCGATCAGGACCTGGATCCACAGTACCTTGTAGAAGGGCTTTGTCTTGCCGGCCTGTGACGCCACGTGTTCCTCCTTCTGGCCCGGAGCGTTTCGGCGACGGGCTATCCCCCGACGACGGCCGGTGCAGAACACACCGGCCACCCTTTCATCACGAGATCTGGGTCGCTGTTATTTCGCCTCACCGGCGACGGGCCCGAACCTGTCAGCGGTGGAAGCCGGTCGTCGGGCCCGAAGGGCGGGAACCGACGGCCCGGGCTTCAGGCGCCGTCATCCCGAAGTTCTGCGGGGTGCTCGATGGCCCGCGCCATGTCGTCGAGCAACTGCGCGCCGCGCGCGCCGTCCACCACCCGGTGGTCACACGACAGCGTCAACGTCATCTGCGGGCGCACGACCGGGACGCCATCGCGGGCCACCACCCGCTCGGCGATGCGCCCGACCGCGAGGATGACGGACTGCGGCGCGTTGACGATGGCCGCGAACGCGTCGACGCCGTACATCCCGAGGTTGCTGATCGTCACCGTGCCCCCGGCGATGTCGTCCGGCTGCAGCCGGCCGGCCTTGGCCCGGTCGACGACTTCCCGTCGCCGACGCGCGATCTCGCCGAGCGTCAACCGGTCGGCCCGGTGGATGACGGGGACCACGAGGCCGTCCTGCACTGCCGTTGCGATGCCGACGTTCACGTCGTCATGTTGACTGATGGCACCGTTGATCCAGCTCGCGTTCACTCGCGGGTGTTTCCGTATCGCCCTGGCGACCAACGCCACTAACTGGTCCGTAACGGTGATGATCTCGCCGGCTTCCGCGCGGCTCCCGCCGTTGGATCGCCTCCGCGCCTCGATCAACTCGGAGGCATCGACGTCCCGCGTGAGGAAGAAGTGCGGTACCGTGGTCCATGACGACGTGACGCGCTCCGCCATGATCCGCCACACGGTGCTCGGCGCGCCGGCCGCCCCCGGGGCCTGCGCCGCCAGGTCGGCCGCGGTCACGGCCTGGCCGGGGCCCGATCCCACCATACCGCTGACATCGAGACCGCGTTCCGCGGCCAGCCGGCGCGCTTTCGGCGACAGCAACTGGCGCTCCGGTGCGGCCACGGCCGGCGGCGTGGCCGCGGTGGGCTCCGCGTCCGGTTGTGCCGTCGTCCCGCCCGCACGTCCCGAGACGTGTGACGCCGCCGCCTGGGCCGGAAGCGACTCGCCGGGCGCGAGAATCCACGCGATGATCTGGCCCACGGCCACCACGTCGTCGACGCGGGCCGTGACGCCGGCGAGCACGCCGGGGGCCTCGGCCTCCAAGTCGATCACCGCCTTGTCGGTCTCGACCGACATCAGCAAATCGCCCTTGGCGACGACATCCCCTTCCTTCTTGTGCCACGCGACGAGTCGGCCCGTTTCCTGGACCATCTCGAGCGCCGGCATCACCACGCTGGTTGCCATCCTGGGCGTCCCTACTTCTCGACGGTCGGCGCGATGCCGGCGTTGCGGATCATCTCCTTGACCCGTTCGCTTGGGGGATTTTCGTGTTCCCGCGTGGTCGGCAGCGGGCCGTCAACGCTGAAGTAGTGCGCGCCAGCCACCATGAGCTTGTCGGCCGGGAACCGCGTAATGACCTCGTGGCCCGTCTCGGTGACGACGATCTCCTCTTCGATGCGCGCGGCGCTCCAGCCATCCTTCGACGGCCAGAACGTTTCGAGAGCGAACACCATGCCGGGTTTCAGTTCGTACGGGTGATCGAGCGACACCAGCCGGCTGATGACGGGCTTCTCCCAGATCGCCAGCCCGATGCCGTGTCCGTACTGCAGCGCGAACGCGGCTTCCTCGTTGGGGAAGCCGAATTCCTGCGCCTTGGGCCAGACGGACGCGACCTCCGCCGTCGTGCGGCCCGGCCGGATCAGATCGATCGCGGCGTCCAGGTAGTCGCGGCACCGCTTGTAGGCGTCGACCATCGCGTGCGACCCGTAGCCGACGGCGAAGCAGCGGTAGTAGCAGGTGCGGTACCCCATATACGAGTGCAGGATGTCGTAGTAGACCGGGTCGCCCGGCCGCAGCGATCGGTCCGAGAACACGTGCGGGTGCGGGTTGCAGCGTTCGCCCGAGATGGCGTTGACCGCCTCGACGTACTCGGAGCCCATGTCGTAGAGCACCTTCGACACGAGGCCGACGGCCTCGTTCTCGCGCATCCCGGGCTTCATCGCGCGGTACAACTCGTCGTAGGCGGCATCCACCATCATCGCCGACGTGTTGAGCAGCGCGATTTCGTCCTGCGTCTTGATCACGCGCACTTCCGACATCAGCGCCTGCCCGTCGACGATGGTCAGGCCTTCCTTCTGGAGGGCGAACAGGATCGGCGGCTCGATGATGTCGATGCCGACCGGCGCCTTGTGCAGCCCCCGCATTTCGAGTTCGATGCGGATCTTCTTGGCCACGTCCTCCGCGCGGCCCATCTCGGGCGCGATCGCCCCGCGCAGCATCGAGATGCCGGGCCGCGACCGGTCACCGAGCCACGGACAATGGAGCTGATGGTGCCTGGCCGCCGACCCGAAGTCCCACAGGATGGGTTCATCGCCGCGCGGGAGAAGCGTGAAGCGGTTCGCCTTGTCCTGCGCCCACGTGCCGATGTGGGTGGCCGTGAGATACCGGACGTTGTTCATGTCGAAGCAGAGCAGGGATCCCAGCTCGCTGATCTCCAGCGCCGCTTTGGCCCGCGCCAGGCGCTCTTTGCGGAGCCGATCGAAGTCAATCCGCTGTTCCCAGTCAACGGCCATCGTTCCGTGCGTGCGAATTCCCATGTCGGTCTCCTGCGATCAATTCGCCTTGAAGAGCCCTCGTACCAGGTCGACGAGGGCTTTCTCGGTCGGGACAGTAACATCTTCGAGCGGCGGCGAGAACGGTACGGGCACGTCCATGGCGCCCAGACGCTTCACCGGGGCATCCAGGTGATAGAACGCCTCATCGGCAATCATCGAGGCGATCTCAGCCGTCACGCCGTACAACTGGTGGCCTTCGTCGACCACCACGGCACGCGACGTCTTCTTCACCGAGTCTACGATGGTCTGGCGGTCGAGCGGGGACGTCGTTCGTGGATCGATGACTTCGGCACTAATCCCCATCGGCTCGAGGAGCTTGGCCGCCTCGAGCGCCGTCTGGACCATGCTGCTGGTCGCGACGATTGTGACGTCGGTCCCGGCGCGCTTGATGTCGGCGACACCGAAGGGAATCGTGTAGTCCTCGGCGGGCACGGGTCCCTTCGTGCGGAACATCATCTTGTCTTCGATGAACACCACCGGGCTGTCGTCGCGAATGGCCGTCTTGAGCAGGCCCTTCGCATCGTACGGCGTCGAGGGCAGCACGACCTTCAGGCCAGGAATGTGGCTCATCCAGACATGCAGCGACTGTGAGTGCTGGGCCGCCGAGCGGCGGGCCGCGCCCATCGTCGTCCGCAGCACCATGGGGACCTTGAGCCGCCCGCCGGACATGTAGTGAATCTTGGCCGCCTGATTCACCATCTGGTCCATCGTCAGGGTGAGGAAGTCGCCGAACATGATGTCCGCCACCGGGCGCATGCCGGTCATGGCCGCGCCGACCGCGACACCGGTGAAGCCGGCCTCGGAAATCGGCGTGTCGATCACGCGGGAGGTTCCGAATTCCTCCACGAGGCCCGACAGCACTTTGAAGGGTGTGCCCGCCTCGGCCACGTCCTCGCCGAGGATGACGACTCGGCTGTCGCGGCGCATCTCCTCGGCTAGCGCCTCGCGGATCGCTTCAGCAAACGTCAGCTCGCGTTGGGTGGTGTTAAGCATAGACGTGAAGCCGGACATCGGACGCGACAGGGTACGGGGCATCAAGGGCGAACTGCGCCGCGGCTTCGATGTCGACGCCCGCGCGGGACCGGATGTCCTCGAGCGAGGCGGGAGTCGCCAGGCCGTTCACGCACAACCACTCGCCGAACCGATTGATCGGATCCCGGGTGGTCTGCCACTCGTGCTCCTCTTCCTTCGGCCGGTAGTAGGTCCGGTTGATGTCGCCGACGTGGTGACCGTGATAGCGGTACGTTTCGCACAGCAGGAACGCCGGCCCGCCGCCCTGGCGGGCGCGTGCCACGAGTTCGCTGCTCGCCGCGTAGACGGTCCGCACGTCCTGACCATCGATCCGTTCCGCCCGAATGCCGAACGCCGCCGGCCGCGCCAGAATTTCCCCGGCGGTCGTCTCGGAGAAGTGCGTGTATTCGTTGTAGAGGTTGTTCTCGCACACGTAGATGACCGGAAGGGACCACAGCCCCGCCAGGTTCATGACCTCGTAGAGGAGACCCTGGCCGAGAGCCCCTTCACCGAAGAAGCAGACGGACACGCTGCCCGTGCCCAGCGCCTTGGCCGAAAACGCCGCGCCCGTCGCGATGCCGGCGCTGCCGCCGACGATCGCGTTGGCGCCGAGATTGCCGGTCTCAGGATCGGCGATGTGCATCGAGCCGCCTCGTCCCCGGCAGTAGCCCGCCTCCTTCCCGAGCAGTTCGGCGAACATCCGATCCGGCGACGCGCCTTTGGCCAGGCAGTGTCCGTGGCCGCGATGCGTGCTGGTGATGTAGTCGTCCCGCCGCAGAGCCTGGCAGACGCCCACCGCCACGGCTTCCTGCCCGGAATAGAGGTGAGCGAGGCCCGGCATAATGGCCCGCTTATACAGGTCGTTGACCTTGTCCTCAAAGGCGCGGATCATGACCATCTGCAGGTACATGTCCAACGCGCGGTCCGTTGAAATGGTCGGATCGAACGGTGCGGTCGTGGTGCTGGTCGTCACTTGGTAACTCCTGCCATGCGGGCCAGTACGTCGAACACCGTCGACATTTCGTGCTCGGCGAATCCCATGCTGCGCGCCGCCGTCAGGATCTCGTTGCTCGCGGCCGCTGACGGCAGCGGGACGTCGAGCCGCTGGCCCATCGCCAGCGCCAGGTTCAGGTCCTTCTGCATCATGTTCACGTTGAACCACACCGAATCGGGCGGCGTCAGCAGGAACGGCGCGCGGTACTTCAACATCGGCGAGGCGACGACACTGCCGAGCAAGACCTCGATGGCCGTCTCGCGCGCGATGCCGTTCTTCTCGGCGAGCAGCACCGATTCGCAGAACGCCTGCATCTGAACGCCGACGCTCAGGTTCACCGCGATCTTCATCGCCACGGCCAGGCCGTTCCCGCCCACATGCGTAACCTTCGGTCCGATGTCGAGGAGCACGGGCTTGACCCGTTCAAACGCGTCCCGCGGCCCGCCGACCATGATGGACAGTTCGCCACGCTGAATCGTCAGCACGCTTCCCGAGACCGGTGCGTCCAGCATGACCGCCCCGACGCCCACGACCGTGGCGGCAATCTCGCGGCTGGCCTCGGCGTCAACCGTGCTCATGTCCACCAGCGTCTTACCCGGACCCAGCCCCGCCACGATGCCGTCGGGCCCCGAGGTCGCACGCTTCAACGCAGCCGTGTTCGGCAGCGACGAGAACACGATGTCGGATGCCTGGGCGACGGCCCTCGCCGAGTCGGCCCACCGCAAGCCCGCCTCTCTCAGCCATCCGGCCTTGGCTGCAACCAGGTCGAACCCGATGACGGTGTGCCCCTTGTCGAGCAACCGCTTCGCCATCTGGCCGCCCATCACCCCGAGACCGATGAAGCCCAGCGTCGCCATTCCGGATTCTCCCTGCCGCCACCCACACCCGGCGACACACGTTGCCGATGCCGCCTCGTCCCGATGATTCGCGCTACCGAGACGTACCCGACATCGCCGCCAGCACGTCGAAGATCGCTGCAAAGTCCTTGTGCTCGAACCCCATGGCGCGCGCCGCCGTGAGGAACTCGTTGGTCGTAGACGTCGTCGGCAACGGAACATTGAGCTGCTGGCCCATGGAGATGGCGAGGTTCAGGTCCTTCTGCATCATGTTCACGTTGAACCAGGCCTCGTCGGGAAGCGTCAGCACGAACGGCCCCCGGTACTTGATCATCGGCGACGCGATGACGCTATTGACGAGGACCTCCACGGCGGTCTTTCTCGGGATGCCGCTCTTCTCGGCCAGCAGCACCGCCTCACAGAAGGCCAGCATCTGGACCGCCAGCCCGAGATTGGAGGCGATCTTCATCGAGAGCGCGAGCCCGTTGCCGCCGACATGGGTGACCTTGGGGCCCAGGTCCAACAGGATCGGCTTCGCGCGATCGAACCCGCCCGCCGATCCGCCAACCATGACCGCAAGCGTGCCGTTCTGCAGCGAGATGTGATTGCCGGACACGGGGGCGTCGAGCATCTCCGCGCCCGTCGCGATCACGCGGGCCGCGAGTTCGCGGCTGGCGGAGGCGCTGACCGTGCTCATGTCGATGAACAATTTCCCGGGCGTCAGCCCGGCGAGAATCCCGTTGGGACCCTCGGCGATACCCAGCAGCGCTTTCGTGTCGGTGACCATCGACAGCACGATGTCCGACGCTTCCGCCACGCCGCGAGGCGTCTCCGACCAGCGCATCCCTGCCGCCTCGAGCCAGGCCGCCTTCGACCGCGTTCGGTTGTACCCGGTGACGACGTGTCCCTTGTCGAGCAGCCGCTTCACGATCTGGCCGCCCATCAGTCCGAGGCCGACATAACCCAAGTGTGCCATACGCTATTCCCGCGATAGTTGGTCGGACGCGCCTGGCGCCTCCGAATTGTTAGCGACCCCGCCCTGCGAATCCGCGGCCACCTGGTCGAGGTGGGCTCGCATGGCCTGCCGGGCGCCTTCCGCATCGTGGCTTTCGACGGCTTCCAATATGCGCCGGTGGTGCCACAGCCCGTGACCCGGGCCATTCGCAGCGTCAAACGTCCGCGTCCGCTGCACCCGCAACAAGCCGACAATCGAATCGATTAGCGCTGGGATGAGAGGGTTGCCCGTCGCCTCCGCGAGCGCCAGATGAAAATCCAGGTCCGCCTCGATGAACGCATCCGACGACCCGAGGCTCGCTTCCATGGCCGCGATGTTCTCGCGCAACGCGACCACATGCCGCTCTTCGGCCCGCCTCGCAGCGCGGGCGGCAATTTCCGGTTCGAGAATCGTCCGCACTTCGACCAGATACGCCGCTTCCTCGGGCCGGGCGAGGTTGAGCATCAGGGCCATCGACTGCCGGACCGGATGCGCGACGTCGTCGATGACAAACGTGCCGCGTCCCGGGAACGCCTCGAGCAGGCCCTTCTCGCAGAGCGTCTTGACCGCCTCCCGAACGGCGGTACGGCTGACGCCGAATTGTTCGGCAAGCTCGCGCTCGGCCGGAAGCTGATCCCCCGGCTTCAGTTGCCCCGTTCGAATCGACTGCTCAATCTGCTCGACGATCTGTTGATGCAGCCGCGATGCCCGAACCGCGATATACATACTTGGGTTCCAATACTGCCGCCGAGCCCCCAAGACTCATTCAGAAACCTCCAGTGATTCGGGAAGCGTCGTATGCGATTGCTCATCCAATATTCTGGATATGATTGCCGCGCCGACGGCCGATGGAGAACCAGGCGGCCGCTCCACGTAATCTGGTCCAACCACCATACCAGCAAGCCTAACATTACTATCCTCGGGATTGCAACGAGTTTATTGACATGGTCTGGTCGTCTAGTGGTAGAGTGGCCCAACCGGATCTTGCCGCGCGTGTAGGCTGGTCGACAGGATGCACAAGCCCCTGTCTCTACTATCCTATGCGCCGTTCGTCGCCGTCAGGGAGACGGTTGGCGGCTCAACGGCTCGGCGCAGCTGACGGCGAGGCACATCATGAAATCGTGGATGAGGACGGTCGGTTCGACGCTCATGGTCCTGGTGTTCGTCGTGGGATGCGCGATGATCGCGTATGCCCGTTGGATGCAGCCTATCGCCGACGCGGATGCGGCGATGGCGGCCGGGGATATCGGCCGCGCCCTCGCGTCGTACGCGGAGGCCGAGAAGCAGTTCGACGCGATGCCTCCGCTCAGGCATCTGCTGTCGGCAGAATATGACCGCGTCATTGGCAACCAGCTCCGGATGCTCTTTCATACCGATCGAAACGACGAGGTCGTCGAAAAAGCGTCCCGGGCGCCGGAGGGAGCCAATCCGCACTTCTGGGCTGCGGCGGCATGCTTCGAACAGGGCCGCGTCGAGGACGACCCGTCCGCCAGGCTGGTCTGGTTCGGCCGCGCGCAGCAGGAATTGATCAAGGCGGTGAACGCCGCGCCCGACGACTGGGACGCGAAGTACAACCTGGAAATCGCCCTGCGCCTCACCTTCGAAATCCGGAGGCGGCCGGGGACACAGCCGGGCGATGTGATGAAGCTGCTCAGGCCGGATACCGGGTCCGGGTCCGCCCCGACAAAGCGCGCGGGTTGATCTCGACGCCGCCATGAGACTCCTCCGCCCCGACATGCTGGAGTGGCTGCTCGTCCTGCCCGTGCTGGCCGCGTGCTGGATGCTGCAGAACTACTACCGGCGCAGGGTGAACCGCGCGTCGCCGACGGCGCCGCGATTCCTCGCGCTGTCGAGGCGCACCCGTGCCCGCACGCGCGCCGCCACGCTGGTCGCGACGCTCCTCTGCGCCGGGGCCATGGTGTTCGCTCTGGCGCGGCCGCAAGTCAACATCGAGGCGCGCGAACCCCAGTACGAGCGGCAGGATCTCGTCATCGTACTGGACCGATCGGTATCGATGCGCGCCCGTGACATTGCACCGTCGCGGCTCGTGCGTGCCACGTCCGAGATCCGCAACTTTCTGCAGCACCGCCCCGACGCGATCGACCGCGTCGCGCTGGTGGGTTTTGCGGACTCGTCGCTTGTCCTGTCGTACCCCACCTCGGACATGAGCAGCCTGTTCTTCTACCTCGATTGGATCAACGACGACGAGGCGCCGCTCTACGGAACCAACATGGGTGGGGCGCTGATGAAAGCGCTCGACATGGTGAACAAGGACCCGCGAAAGACGCAGAAGCTGGTCCTGCTCATCTCCGACGGCGAAGACCTGGGCGCTGAACTCGCCGCGGCGGTGGACAGATACCGCGCGGCGCGAATCCCCGTGCATTGCATTGGTGTTGGGTCCGACGGACCGGCCGCGATTCCGCTCGACAAGCTCAAGAGCGGGGACGCGACGGTCCTCAACGAGGCGGACCGGCTCCGTGCCGATCGGCTGTCGGCCCTTCAATCGCGCGGGGAAACCGTGCTTCCCGACGAACAAGGCCGCCTGAACGACGAGGAGGACCGCCCGATCATGACGCGGTTCTCCGAGACCACCCTCAGGCAAATCGCCGAGGCCACCGGCGGCCGGTATGTTCGCTCGGCGACCGGGGTCGAGATGGCGGCGGCCGTCAACCAGATTGTGCGGCACGAGCGCAAGCTCGTCGGGTGGAAGACGACGACTGATTACCAGGAATTGTACGGCGCCGGACTGGCGGCGGCCCTCGTGGCCGGCGCGGTGCTGTGGCTGTTCCTCTAGGTAGACCATGACAGCGAAGCCATCAGATCAGACGGGTCCCCGGGCGGCGACGTCGGAAGGCGCATTCAGGATCGTCGAGGCGCTCGAACACGAGATCGGCAAGGTGATTGTCGGCCAGCATGCCCTCATCAGGCGGCTGCTGACAGCCTTGTTCGCGGCCATCCCGTTTGCGACCGCGCGCTCCGGAAACAGCACCGGCTGCGGCCACGTTCTGCTGGAAGGTGTGCCGGGCGTGGCCAAGACGCTGGTGGCCACGACCATTGCGCAGGCGATCGCCGCTGATTTCCAGCGCGTCCAGCTGACCCCGGACCTCATGCCGGCTGACATCGTCGGAACCCGGATCTACGAGGCGGCCACCGCCACGTTCAGGGTCGAGAAAGGGCCGATCTTCACGAACATCCTGCTGGCCGACGAGGTCAACCGCTGCACGCCGAAGACGCAGAGCGCGCTGCTCGAGGCGATGCAAGAGCGGCAGGTCACGCTGGCCGACATCACCTATCCGCTGGCGGACCCCTTCTGGGTACTCGCCACCCAGAACCCCGTCGAACAGGAAGGCGTCTATACGCTGCCGGAAGCGCAGCTCGACCGCTTTTCCATGATGCTGCGCGTCGGCTACCCGTCCGCCGACGAAGAAGTCCAGATGCTGCGCCGCCGTTTGGCGAAAACCGAGGTCACAGCCTGCGTCTCTCCCACCGAGGTCGTCCAGCTTCGCGATTTCATCCGCGAGACCGTTCACGTCGACGACCGCGTTGCTGACTACATCGTCCGGGTCGGGCGGGCCACCCGGACGCCGGCGGACGTCGGCCGTTCGCACCTGAAGGAATTGATTCTGCTGGGCGTGTCGCCGCGTTCGTACCAGCACATGCTCGCGCTCGCGCGGGTCACGGCCTTCCTTCACGGCCGCACCTACGTGCTTCCCGACGACGTCAAGGAGATTGTGTGCGACGCGACCCGGCACCGGATCATCCGAACGGTCCGCGCACAGGCCGAGAACGTGGACGTCGATGAAATTCTGCTCGAACTCGTCAGAACGGTGCCCATCCCATGAGATGCCAACGCTGCGAAACGGCGGCCGGCGGCCGCCTCTCCGTCATCCTGTCCGCCGTGATCGCGCTCGCGGCGGGCATCGCCGCTCCGTCGGTGGTTGCTGCCCAACCGGCGGTTCACACGGCGCAGCCGGCGCCGCGGACCGGGCAACCGGCAGCCAACACTGCGCAACCAGCCGCCAGGACCGGGCAACCGGTCGCCAAAGCCGCGCCGGCGGCGGACCGCCAGAAGCGACCGGCCGCGGCAGCAGGCCTCCGGGACTATGTAGCGGTCAAGTCGTCACTCGACCGCAGCGCCATCTGGCTTGGCGATCGCTTCGCGTACTTCGTCGATGTCGATTGCAGCCACGGCACGGACATCATCGTCGACGACTTGTCCCGCGACCGGCTTCAACTCGATGAACTCGACGTGCTCGGCTTCGATCAGACACGCGAGGAGCGGGCAGATGGCCACATCGTCTACCGCTTCACGTATCGCCTGACGACCTACAGCTTCGAGCCGGCGGCCAAACGGATTGGCGAGATCCGGGTTCGGTACTACGTCAGGCGGCCCGACCAGCGCTCTGAGGACATCACTCCGGCGGGCGAAGTCCTGGTCCCCCCGGCAATGGTCTTCGTGCGGAGCCTGTTGCCCGATGATCAGAGCGTCGCGGTGTACCGCAACGAGCGGCCGGCCATGCCGCGCCATCCGGCCTTCGCCCTGATGCAGCGAATCGGGATCGGCCTCGTGATCGTCTCCGTCGTGCCCGCCGTTCTCTGGGTGATGGCGATCGTGCGGCGCCTGCGGCGACGCCGCCCGCGGCTGTCCGCGCGGCAACTCCGCCATGACGAACGCGCGTCGCTGGACGACGTGCGGGCGCTCGATGCGCAGGCCGAAGCCGGGCGCAAGGATGTGTACGACAGGCTGAGCGCCCTGCTGCGCAGGCACGTCACCGGGACCTGGGGCGTCAGCGCCGAGGGTCTCACCGTTGCCGAGATCACGTCGGCGCTCGCCGCCGCCGGCAAGGGCGACGTCTCCGCCGAGGCCACCTCGTTCCTCGAAACGTGTGAGCACGCCAGGTATGGCAAGCCGGAGGAGATGCCCACGACGGGGGAATGTCTGGCGGCCATCGATCGGGTCGAGCAATTGATCGGCCTCGGGCAGGCCTGATGCGATTCCTGAGGCCGGAGCTCGGCTGGTGGGTGCTGGCGGCCTTTGCGCTGGTACTCGCGATCCGCTGGCGGCTGTTCCAGCGCTACGCGGCGTCGACCACGGTCAGCCGGATCGGGCGGGCCAGCCGCGCCTCCGTGGTGCGCCGTGTGCCCGTGGTCGTGCTGTGCGTCGCGCTGGCGCTGGTCGGCCTCGGGTTCATGGAGCCGGTGCTGCCGTTTGCCGAAGCCGACGTGAAGACGCGCGGCCTCGATCTGGTGATGGTCCTCGACCTGTCGTCCAGCATGCAGGAACCCATCGGCGTGCAGGCGATGCAGCGGGTCTCGGGGCCGATCGTGGAAGGTGCGGGCCCGCGGCCCGTCCAGCCAGCCCTCAAGAGCCGGCTCGACGCCACGAAGGATGCCATCAAGGCGTTCGCGGCGCGTCGCCGCGAGGACCGGCTCGGCCTCGTCGTCTTCTCCGACAACGCCTACGTCGTCAGCCCGCTCTCCAACGATCACGATTACCTGGTCCGCTACATCGACATGGTCGACGCTGAGATCCTCAAGGGCGAGGGCATGACGGCGATCGGCGATGGCCTCGCGTTGGCCAATTACCTGCTGGCACGACAAACCGTCTCCGGCGACGCTCGCGGGCGGGCGGTGGTGCTGTTCACGGATGGCGAAAACAACCGCGGCCGCGATCCGGTCGAGGTGTTGGGCCAGTCGGACGGCGAACGCATCCGCGTCCACATCGTCGGCGTGGACCTCGAAGATCGAGTCCGGAGAAAGCCCGAGGTCGAGCGGCTCGTGGCCGCGGTCCGTCACTACGGCGGCCGCTACTTCGACGCCAATACGGTCGCGGATCTCAGCGAGGCGTCCCGCATCATCGACGGGCTCGAGAAGGGCGTCGTCACCAGCAAAGTGTACATGCGCGACGTGCCGGTGTACGAGTGGTTCGTCATTCCTGCGCTTCTGTGCTTCGCGCTTACGCTGGCCTTGTGCACGATTCCCCAGTTCACGGATCTGACATGACGCAGGGTGCCGACTCATGATTCCCGAACACGTCATGCGCGAACTGCGGTATCTCGAGGTGTACTCCACGAAGAAGATCCGCAATCCGCGCGTGGGAGCCCACCCGAGCAAGATGCGCGGCACGGGTTTCGACTTCCAGGAGCTTCGGCCCTACCGTCCCGGCGACGACGTGCGGACGATCGACTGGAGCGTGACCGCCCGCATGAACGCGCCGTACGTGCGCGAAACCCGCGCCGAGCGCGAGCTCGACGTGATGATCGCGCTCGACGTCTCGCGATCGATGGAGTTGGGGACCTCGCACGCCTCCAAGAAGGAATCCCTGGCGATCATCACGGCGTCATTGTTGTTTTCCGCGCTGTCGGACCAGATCAGCATCGGACTGCTCGCCTTTGCCGAGAACGTCGTCGACTTCAGCCCGCCCCGGCGGGCGCGTGCCGACGCCTGGACCATCCTCGAGCGGCTGTGGGCGGTGGCGCCGCAGCCGGGACCGACGAGGATCTTGCCCGCTGTCCGCGCTCTGGTCTCCAGACTCCGGAGGCTGACCGTCGTGTTTCTCGTGTCGGACTTCATGACCGACGAGGACGTGTTTGGGAGCGGTGACCTCTCGGTGCTGGCCGCGCATCACGACGTGATTGCCGTTGTGCCGGAGGATCCGGTCGAATCGTGCCTGCCAGCCGGTCTCGGGTACCTCCGGATGAAGGATCTGGAATCGGGAGACGCGAGGACGGTCGGATTGAGCCGGCGCTCGCGCGACGCGTACGCCGAGAAGGCCCGACAACGTCGCGAAGCGCTGACCCAGGCGTTCTACCGGGTGCCAATGGACCACACGTATGTGCGTACGGACCAGAACCCCGTGGAACAGATGATGGGTTTGTTTGCCTCGAGGGTCAGGGCCTGACGGTTTGCGGAATGGTGCTTTACGTAGGGAGGGGACGAGCGTATTATCGTATCGCATAATTGGTATGATGGTCTAACCAGTGCACCAATCGTAGGTCAGGGCGGGAGTTGCCTCAGGCCCGGAGAGTCTCGAGGTCCGATAGTCAGCCAACTCGTGAGGTGAAGCATGTCGATTGTCCCCAGGGATCCAGAATCTCAGGAAAGTCAGGATCAGGCTTCGTCCAAGGAGCCCACCGGCATCAGCCGGCGAGCCCTGCTCACTGGCGGGGCGGCGGCCGCCGCCGCGCTGGCAGCCGGGGCCGTTGGACTGAGAGCCCAGGTCACGGGCGTCAGGCCTGGCGGCGCGACGATTCCGTATCGCCTGCCCAAAGGTGCGATGACGTACCTGGACCGCAAAGAGTACATCAACAACATGGAGATCATCTCCTTCACCCCAGGGATCACCATTCAGGCAGGCGAACCGTTGATGAACCTGTGGGCGAAAGGGAAGCAGCGGATGATCCCCGGAGGCGGCGGCTGGCTCGACATCACCGAGCCCAAGAAGCCGGTCATCGTCGGTCGGGCGCCGGGTGCCGGCCGCGGCCGGGGCGGTGGTGAAGAAGGCGGCGGCGGCGGGACTCCGCGGGCCGGCGGCTGCATCGCGTACAACACCAGGCTCAAGAAATGGCTGGCGGTTAGCTCATCGGGACAGCCCATCACCAGTTCGAGGCCGGAATTCCCCGACGGGCAGTGGCACGAGGAGGAACGTAAGCGGTCCAATAGTTTCAAGGGCCTTCGCGGCATCCGGACGTGGGACATCACCGATCCGCTCAATGCCAAGATGCTGATGGAATTCAGCACCGGCCCGACGGGCTGGGGCACCCACATGAACTTCTACGACGGCGGGAAGTACGCGTACCTCTCCGCCGGCTGGGACGATCAGTTCTATTTCGAAAACACCCAGCGCACCTCTGGCAACGGGATCATGGTCGTCGATCTGACGGATCCGGCCGCCGTGAAGGAAGTGTCGAGGTTCCACATTCTCGGCGAGCGCAAAGACGAAGAGGCCGAGTACTTCAAGTACTGGTTCGCGGGTGACGGAGCGGCCTGGAACGGCGCGCACGCGGCGCCTGCCGTGCCGAAGCGCATCGAAGACGGCGGCCGGTACGGTTTCGGCGCCCACGGCGCCTTCGGCTTCGTGACGTACGACTTCGCGGACATCACGAAGCCCAAGGCGGCTGCCCAGTTCCTCTGGGATCAGGAGACCCCGGGCGGCATCCCGTATCACACGGTGCTCCCGTTGATTGGCACCGCCAAGTACCCGAAGTTCGGGAACTACGTCATCGGTGTCGCCGAAACGATTCAGGCCGACTGCCGCGAGCCGGTCCGATTCCCGCGGATCCTCGATGTCAGCAACCCTGCCAAGCCCAGGATCATTGGCTTCTTCCCCCGTCCGAAGCCGCCGAAGGACGCGCCGTACTCGGACTTCTGCTTCGCACGCGGCCGCTTCGGCACGCACAACTGCCAGTCGTGGATCGCACCCGGCACGGCCCGCCCCGAGATCTTCTCGTGCGCGTGGGACGTGGCTGGCGCCCGGGTTCACGACATCTCGGATCCCACCGACGTCAAGGAGGTCGCCTGGTTTGTGCCGGCACGCGACGGGAACATCGAGGAATACAGCACTTGGTGGCGCGGGACGTCCGAGGCGACATTCGTGGAGTGGGATCGCAACCTGATCTGGCTCGCCACGCATGCCGGCACCTACTGCCTGTCGACACCGGTACTCGGGAAGCCTGTGCTTGAACCGATGAAGGTCGCAAACTGGACGCTGCCGTTCCTCAACGCGGGCTGGGACGATGCCACGCCGGTGACGTTCTACTTCGGAAGAAGTCTCAGCGAAATGGTCTAGTCACACAGGGCGATCCGGGGCTCGTCCCGATTCCAGTGCCTTCGCAGCGGACGGCCCGTCGGCGCATGCCGGCGGGCCGTCTTTCGTCTCCAGAATGCCGAGGAGATCACACGCGTCGCAGCGTCGTCCCTGTCGTTCAGCATCGCCAGGTTTCGAGTCCCGGTCCGCAGGCGCCGCTCCACCTCGGCGGCCGCGACTATCGCCGCTTACGTGGCTTCGATGTCGCCTCTCACCTGAGCGAGGTGCGCCAGCATCGCCTCTCGGGCAGCCGCAGCGTCGTGTCGCTCCACCGCAGCGAGGATCTGCCGATGGTGGTACTGCCCGTGGGCGTGGCCCCCGGGTGAGGCCGATGTGCGGATGCGCTGTTCGCGCAGCAGCCCAACAATGGAGTCGATCAGCGGCAGCAGGAGCGGGTTCTGCGCGCCCTCGGCCAGAGCGAGGTGGAAGTCCAGGTCGGACTCGACGAAGGCCCCCGCGTCCTGTCCTGCGCCATCCATGCCGTCAATCGCTTCCCTCATCGCCACCAGTTGTCTTTCGTTGGCACGCAGGGCCGCGCGGGCGGCGATCTCCGGCTCGAGGATCTCGCGAACGTCTTCGAGGTACGCGAACCCGTGTTCCCGGCCGAAACTGAGCATCGAGTCGAGCGACTGTTTCATCGCCTGCGGCGTCCCGTCGATCACGAACGTGCCTCGACCCGGCGCGGCTTCAACAAGGCCCTTCTCACACAAGGCCTTCACCGCCTCGCGCACCGCCGTGCGGCTGACGCCGAACTGCTGGGCGAGGTCCCGCTCGGCGGGAAGTTGATCGCCAGGCTTGAGCGACCCCGACCGGATGGACTGTTCAATCTGTTCGACGATTTGCTGGTACAGCCGTGACGTCCTGACGACCGTGTACATGCCGTCTCTCCATTTCCACCGTACGGTTCGGCATCGGCTGGCAATCGACGGATCGCCGGGCGCGCGGCTCGGTATTCCGCTCCCGCGCGAGCCCGGACAGACCCCTCCGCCCTCGACCTCCGCGTCGACAGCCATCGCCATCGCTCGTGGCCGCTGCTTCTCACCGGCAGGTCGGGAGCGTCGGATACCCGCAGAGAGGTAATTGAACGGCAGCAATCGTGCTGGCCGCCCGGTGCCAGGTCAAGTCACCAGACCACTAGGATAGCATCAAAATGGACTCGCAGGCGGTCAGGCGTGAGCCAACGCGAAGATCGGTGATCGTGTGGCCGTCTGGGCCGATTCCTCTATTCCGAGGCAACCCGACAACAGAACTCTTGACATGGTCTAGTCATCCAGTGGTAGAGTGGCCTAACCACGAATCAAGCGGAGGCGCTTAGAATTCGATTTGAAGCGAACTTCCGCCCGCCGGCGTCGAGCCGGCGGGCGAATGCCGCGACGCCCAATGTCAACGCGACCACGATGCTGGCCACCGTCACGTCGTCGCGCCAGATGGAGTTGGGAGTCACGTTCGTGTTCCAGGCCGTACCGATGCGCCGCGGGAAGCGCCCGGGCTCCCACGGACGCTTCCCGTTTTCGATCGTCCGCGCTGGCACGTTCGAGCCATTTCAGCCCACGCCATCAGAATCCCGACGGCCGGACGAGCCGGCGGTCATCAAGGAGCACTCGTCGATGAATCACAGAGTTCTTGCGGCGACGGTGATGATGGTCGCCCTGCTGGGCGCGGCCGGTTCGAGCACGCCGGGGTCCGGGGTGGCCGCGTCGGCGGCACCGCAGGTCAGGGGAATGGGCAACGCCCCGCCGCCCCCGAACCCTGTGCACTCGTACTCGATCGTCAAACCCCTCAAGGGTTCCGACACTCCGGCCGAACTCACGTTCGTCTTTACCCAGGACGAGATCTACGTGCCGATCGTGCTCCGGCGGCCGAAGGGCCCGGGGCCCTTTCCCGCGATCCTGATGAGCGCCGGCAACGGCACCGGCGGCATGCTCAGAGCCATTTCGACGGCCGAGCGCCTGGTGAGGATGACCGACGCGATGCTGGCCCGCGGGTACGTGGTCGTCAACATCGAGCCGAGGAACGAAATCCCGTACGCCTACCAGACGCAGGGGCGAGCCGTGGATCTGCCCGACAGCGTCAGCGGCGGCAATCGCGTGCTGAAGTCGACCGCAACGCTCGATTCGGATGACTACATCACGGTCATCAAGTTCCTGCAGGCACAGCCGTTCATCGACAAGGACGCGGTGGGGTGCATCGGCGTCAGCCACAGCGGCGAGCTCATCATGAAGGCCGCAAGCGAGATCTCCTTCGGGGCCGCCGTGCCCATCGAGGGCGCGGCAAACGAGTACCTCGAAATCGACAATGGACCCTCGGCCCCGCGCGTGGACAACGAGGTCCAGTTCCAGGACGTGGCGGTGGTCAGGAAGCGCGCGAACATGGCGAAAGCGATGGAACGGGTGAAGAAGGTCAACACGCCAATGCTCGTGATCGGCCGCGACAAGGACCACCAGCAAGGGGTCTTCAGGCTGACGTACGATGTCCTGAAGGAAGCCGGAAAGGACGCCACATGGCTGTCCTTCGATCACCCGGTCCACGGCTATCCGTTCATGTACGTCAAGGCCGACGGATCGTACCAGCCCGATGCCATCCAGCAGAAAGCGTTTGACGCCTACATGGCGTTCTTCGACACGCACCTCAAGCACAACCATGCGGCGGCAGCGATCGCCAAGTAGGAGACCGGAGACATGTTGAATATCAACTCATTGCACCGCGGCGTCCTGGCACACCTGGCGATCCGCGCCACGTCACTCGCCGTCATCCTGCTCCTGGGGTTTGCCGCAACCGCACGCGCGCAGACTCCGCCGCCGGTCCCGCCCGGCATTTCCCCGACCGGGTCGGTCGACGGGCTCGCGGCGAAGTTCATCGACGTCAAGGGCGTCAAGACCCGCTACTACGAGTACGGCCAGGGCGAGCCGATGGTGCTCGTGCATGGCGAGGGCTGGTCCGGACATTCGAGCGCCAATACCTGGAGCAAGAACATCCCGGGTCTGGCGAAGCGCTTCCACGTCTTTGCGGCCGACAAGCTCGGGTCGGGCCTGACCGGGAATCCGCTCGACGACAAGGACCTGAACATCCAGGGTGAAGTGGAACACATGTACCAGTTCATCCTGGCGATGAAGGTGGGCCCGGTCCACCTCGTGGGCCAGTCTCGCGGCGGCGGTTGCGTGTTCTTCCTGGCGTACCTGCATCCGGAGATCGTCAGGACGCTGGTGATTGTCGACACAGGAACGGCAGCGCCAGTCGTAGGCGAGACGAACCGCCAGACGGTGCTGACGGCCTGTCCGAAAGAACCGGACTGGGCCGAGTGGTCGTGCCGGCTGAAGCAGATTTCGTTCCTGCCCGAGGTGGCGTTCGACGACACCTTCTTCCAGACCGGCCGCTACATGGCGAGCTTCCCGAAGTCGGCGGAGACCGTGGCCAAGCGGAAGGCTGGCGCCGGTGAGCCGCTGGAGTCGCAGTTCAACGACTGGAAGAAATCGGTCCACGCGCGCGTCGAGAAGGAACCCGTCCTGATGATGCCGATCCTGCTGTACTGGGGCAAGGACGATCCGTCCGCGATGCTCAAGAACGGCCTGGCGCTGCTCGACGTGATCTCGGTGCAGAACCCGAACGTGCGGATGATCATCGCCAACAATTCCGGGCACTTCCATTACCGGGAACACCCCGAGGAATGGAACCGGAACGTCATCAACTTCATCGACTACTGGGAGAAGCAGCCCCCGGCGACGCCGAAGAAGCCGTCGGCCGCGATCCAGAAGTAGCAACCCGCGTCGCAGGTGAGGCCGGGCGCCAGGGCCGGCTGTCGGGGGATGGAGAAAATGGCAGGACCGCGAATCAGCTACGTCGATCGGGCGACCTTGACCGACCCGCGAATGATCGAGGAGTTTGCGCGCGCGGATCGCGAGGGCACGCCCCGGCCCGAGAGCCATGCGATTCGCGCGCACGTGCCTGCCGTGTTCTGGTCGTTCGTCCATACGTGGACTGACGTGTTCCGGAACGGCGTCGTCGACGTTGCGATCAAGGAACTGTGCCGCGTGTACGTGTCGCAGTCGGTCAAGTGCGCGTACTGCGGCAGCCAGCGGTCCGTCGACGCGGCAGCGCGCGGCGTGACTGAAGCCGACTACGGGGACTTGCTGAACTTCGAACGCACCGATCGGTACGACGACCGGCAAAAGGCGGCGCTGGCGCTGGCCGACGCCATCACGTGGGACCGCGTCACCGACGACCCGTTCTGGCGCAGGCTCCGATCACACTTCTCCGAACCCCAGATCGTCGAACTGGGCTACTTCATCGGTTTTACGATGGGACAGCAGCGCTTCAACCGGCTGCTCGACATCACCGTCAGCGACGACCGTGGTTCGCCGGCCTGCGGACTGGATCGGTGACACATGACCACTCGTCATGACGTGCTTCAGGCCGTCGTGGCCCGGCACCGTCGCCGGCGCGCGGTCCGGTGGTTGAGGCTGCTGTTGGAGAACAGGCGTCTCGGTGGGATCACGATTCGAAATGAGGGAGAGCGTACGATGTCGTTCATGAATCCGCGCGTTCGATCGACGGGGTCCGTCAATCGTCCAGCTCGCTTGCTGTGCTCGAGCCTCCTGCTGTTGGCGATGGCGCTGCTCGTGCTGGCCGCCCTCCCGCCTGCGGCGCAGGCGGCGCCGGGCCCCAATGCCTCCATTGGCGGGCTCACCGCCAAGTTCGTCGACGTCAAAGGCGTCAAGACCCGCTACTACGAAGCCGGACAGGGCGTGCCGATGGTGTTGATCCACGGCGGATCGACCGCCGGCTCCTCCACCGCAAACGTCTGGTCGCGCAACATCCCGGGCCTCGCCAAGCGCTTCCACGTGTTCGCCGTCGATCGCCTCGGCTCGGGGCTGACCGGCAACCCGCTGAACGATGCTGACTACGCCACGCCAGGTCAGGTGGAACACGTCTACCAGTTCATTCAGTCATTGAAGCTGGGCAAGGTCCAGCTGGTGGGCCACTCGGCCGGCGGGGCCGTGGCCTTCTACCTCGCCGTGCAGCATCCCGAGATCGTCACGACGCTCACCATCATCGGCATGGGCCCGGAGAACCCGCCCGCCGCAGATGGACCGACGCGGCTGGACCTCTCGTCGTGTCCCGACCAGAACGTCTACGAAGGCCTGAAGTGCCGCGTCGAGAAGCTCGCGTGGCTGAAGACGACGTTCGACGCCGAGTACTGGGAAGCTGACGCGTCCATGGCGATGCAGCCCAAGTCGAAGGAGGCACGCGCCAAGGTCGTCGCCCTCACCAACGATGCCTGGCGTGCCGCCGCGACGGCGTACAGGGAGAAGGCCTGGGACATGGTCCGCAATGGCGGCGTCCTGCAGATGCCCGTCATGATCTACTCGGGCAAGCAGGATGTGCTGGACTGGGGACAGAAGGACCCGACCGCGATGCTGCGAGGCGAACTCGGCTTGTTCGACATCCTCGGCGCCAAGAACCCGAAGGTGAAGATGGTGATCGTCAACGAGGCGGGACACTTTCCGTATCGTGAGTACCCGGAGGAGTTCAATCGCGATCTCCTGGCCTTCATCGATCACTTCCAGAACCAGAGTGCCCCGGCCGCGAAGCCGGCGGCCAAGGCGTCGAAGTAAGGCGGACTGGACATGATGATGAGCATTCAGCGGGAGTGGATGGAACACGGGACCCGCCAGCATCGGGGATGGCTGCGATCGGCCGTTGCGGCAACGGTCGCCGCAGCGTTCTTGACGGTCACCGGCGCCGCTGCCGGGGCGCCAGTTCCTCCGGACGGCTCGATCGCCGGTCTCAAAGCCAAGTTCATCGACGTGAAGGGCGTCAAGACCCGCTACTACGAGTACGGTCAGGGCGAACCCCTCGTGCTCGTGCATGGCGGGGCGACGGCCGGCGCCAACGTCTGGTCGAAGAACATCCTGGGCCTCGCGAAACGGTTCCACGTGTTCGCGGTCGATCGGCTCGGGTCGGGCATGACGCAGGGGCCGAAGGACGGCGACTGGGGCAACGCGGCCCAGGTCGAGCACGTCTATCAGTTCATCCAGGCGATGAAGCTCGGCCGTATCCACCTGGTCGGGCACTCGTCAGGTGGTGCGCTGGTCTTCTATCTGGCCATCGAGCATCCCGACCTCATCAAGGAACTCGTCGTCGTCGCCCATGGGCCGGGCATGCCGGCTCTGGGCAGCGGTCCGGGCAAGGTCCAGCCGGTGCTCGACACGTGCCCGGATCAGTCCACGTATGAAGGCCGCAAGTGCCGGATGGTCGCGCTGGCGTTTTCCGCGGCCACGTTCGACGAAGAATTCTGGGCAGCCGACCAGTACATGGTGGATCTGCCGACGTCCGGCACACGGACCCGAGTGGCGGCACGAGCAGACGCGGCACAGACGCAGGCGTATCGCCAGCGGATGTGGGACCGCGTGAAGAACGATGGCGCCCTGAAGATGCCGATCATGATCTATGGCGGAAAGCAGGACGTGCTCGACTGGGAAGGCAAGGACGCCACCGCCAGGCTCAACGGTGAACTGGGCTTCTTCGATATCGTCGGCGCAAAGAACCCGAACGTGAAGATGGTCATCATCAACGAGGGCGGCCACTTCATGTACCGGGAACATCCTGAACTGTTCAATCAGGATGTGATCGGCTTCATCGACTTCTGGGCCGCGTCGAAACCGGCGCGCTGACGCGCCGGCCCGATTCACGCGTGCGGCGCCGTCCCGAACTCGATCGGGGCGGCGCTTCGACCGCTACTTCCTGTGGTAGATCACACCCCACCGCGCGTCCGTGAACAGCCCGTCCAGCGGCTGCGCGGACGTGAATCCGATCTCGGCCATCCACGCGTCAAGCTGGGGCCTGGTGATCTGGAGCGCCGGTTGCGCCTTGTGGGGACCCGTCAACGCGTCGTACTCGATGATGGCCACGCGTCCGTCCGGCTTGACGTACGGCGCCAGCGCCTTCAGGAAGCCCGCGCGGTCTTCGATGTGGTGCAGGACGTCATGGAAGAACGCCACGTCCACGTCGCGAGCCGGCAGCCTGGGGTCGGTGAAGATCCCGAGGACTGGCCGCACGTTGGTGAGGTGGTTCTCCTTCAGCTTGTCGTTGATGTGATCGACGAAGGCCTGGTCGACGTCTTCGGCGTAGACTTTCCCCTTGGGTCCCACCGCCTTCGCCAGCACAAAAGAGAAGATGCCGGGGCCGGCGCCGATGTCAGCGACAATCTGGCCTGGTTTGACGCCGATCCGGGCGACAATCTCGTCGGCCTTGAGACTGGCGATGCGCTCCGGGCGCTCCATCATCGCGATCCAATCGCCGGTGGGCCGCGAGCCGAGCTGGCGAGCCGATACGATCGTCAGGGTGAGACTGATCAGACAGACGCCGATCGACACGGCGAGGCGAACCGGGCGGAGTGGGGGCATGGGTTCTCCTTATTACTAGTGGATTGGCCGCATTGTCTCAGACCAGCCAGCCAAGCGCAACGTGCCTATATATACTTGCACCGAGGTGGTGAATACCCTTGACATGGTCTAGTCGTCGAGTGGTAGAGTGGCCCGACCACGCGGCATCCAGACCTCACGATGCGGACACTGTTCTCCCTGGCGTTCGACGGCTTCCCTTCCGGCCGCGCGGGAGTGGCGCTCTTCGCACTCCGGGCGTTCGTCGGCGTGGCCTTCGTCCTCCATGGGCTGGGCCGGATCCGTGACCTGCCAGGTTTTGCGGCCATGTACGGCCTCTCCTGGACACTGGCGCTTGCCGCCAAGCTCACGCAGATCATCGGTGGTGTGTGTCTGGTCGTCGGGTTCCTCACGCCTGCGGCGGGCGTGAGTATCGCCGCGACAATGGTCGCGGCCACCGTGATTCTGAGGCACAAGGGCGAGCCGTTCATCAATCCCAACGGACACAGTTGGGAGAACTCCGCGTTCTACGTGCTGGCAGGCCTCGTCGTGGCGTTGCTGGGCCCGGGACGCTATTCGATCGACGCGTTCCTCTTCGGGGCTCTACTGTAGCTGGCATGGTCCCCGCGCACCGGAGGTAGACCTCGTGACGGATTTCACGGTGAATGGCGTGCCGGTTCGGCTCGAAATCGACCCGCAGATCTCGTTGATGACGGCGCTGCGCGACCACCTGCGCCTGACCGGCACCAAGTGCGGTTGCGACGATGGCCGGTGCGGATCGTGCACGGTCCTCGTCAACGGGCGCGCAACGCGCAGCTGCCGGATGACCGCTGGCGAAGCCTCCGGCTCGGCCGTCGTCACCATCGAGGGACTCGCCGCGCAGGGCCAGCTCAACCCGATTCAACGCGCCTTTATCGAAACGGGTGCCGTCGACTGTGGCTTCTGTACGCCTGGTCTGATCATGGCCACCAAGGCGCTGCTGGACCACCAGCTCAACCCGCCAACCTCCGCGGTCGTCAAGGCGCTCGGAACGAACTACTGCCGGTGCACGGGGTACCGGACCGTGCTCGACGCCGTCGACCGCGCTTCGGCATTGCTCCGCGGCGAGATCGTGCCGCCGCCAGCCGTTCCGCTCGACCAGAGCTGGAGCGAGCGCGACATGGTCACCGGTCGCGCGATCTACAGCGCGGACGTGCACATCGATGGCATGCTGCACATGAAGGTCGTGCGCAGCCCTCACGCCCACGCGAGGATCCTGGCGATTGACGCGACGGATGCGCTGGCGGTGCCGGGCGTCGAAGCCGTGCTGACGGCGAAGGACGTGCCGGTCAACCGGCACGGTCGACTGGTGCAGGACGAGCCGGTGCTCGCTGGTGACCGGGTCCTCATGATCGGCGATCCCGTCGCTGCCGTGGTCGCCGCGTCGGAGGCGATCGCGACCCATGCCGCGTCCCGAGTTCGAGTGACGTACGAGCCTCTGCCCGCCTTGCTCTCGCCGCAGGCGGCGCTGGCACCCGGCGCGGTCGCGCTGCACGACGGCGGGAACGTCCTGGCGCACCAGGTCATCAAGCGCGGGGATGACGCAGCCGGGCTGGATCAGGCAGCGGTCACCGTCGAGCACGAGTTTCACACGCCGTTCAACGAACATGCGTATCTCGAGCCCGAGGCGGCCGTGGCCTGCCTCGACGCCAGCAACCGGATCGTCGTCCACTCGGCTACGAGCCATCCGCACCTGATGCGGCTGGAAGTGGCGCGTGTGCTCGGGGTGCCCGAAGACCGCGTCCACGTCGTTCCGGCCATGATGGGCGGTCATTTCGGCGGGCGGACCGATGTGAACGTGCAGTGCATCCTGGCCATCGCGGCGGCGCGACTGGGACGGCCGGTGCGTTGCGTCTATACGCGCGAGGAGTCGTTTACCAGTACGACCAAGCGGCACGCGTTCGACATTCGGGGACGGCTGGCGGCCGATCCGAGGGGCCGCATCACAAACCTCCGTCTCGACATGACGGCGGACGGCGGTGCGTATGCCTCAGCCGGACAGTTCATCATCGTCCGTGCCGCGGTCTCCGGGTGCGGACCCTACGAGATTCCCAACGTGTGGCTGGGTGGACCGGCCGTGTACACCAACAACACCATGGCCGGCGCCATGCGGGGATTCGGCGCGCCCCAGTCGACTTTTGCGCTGGAGTCGATGGTCGACGAGGCGGCGCGGCGACTGGCCGTGCATCCCATCGACATGCGGCTCGCGAACGCACTTCGCCCGGGATCGGTGCTCGCGACGGGCGGAACGGTCGGCGAGCATGTCGGGTACGTCGAGACGCTGGAAGCGGTCCGGCCGCACTATGACGCGGCTGTCGCCCGCACGCGGACGATGGCACGCCGCGGGTCGATCGTGCACGGCGTCGGCGTGGCGTCGATGTGGTACGGCATCGGCACCACAACGGGCGAGAAGGCGAGTTGCGCCGACCTCGAACTGCTCCCGTCGGGACGCGTTGCCGTGTATGCGGGTGTCACTGACGCGGGTCAGGGATCGGACTTTCTGCTGCGGCGAGTCGCTGCAGATGCCCTGGGTGTGTCGGTGGCGCGGATTGACCTGGTCAGGGGTGATACCGATCTCACAAAGGACACGGGGTCCTGCACCGGCAGCCGCGTGTGCTTCTACGTCGGTAACGCCGTCCGGCTGGCTGCCCTGGGCCTTCGAGACGCCATCGTCGACGCCGCCTCGCGCGAACTAGGCACAAGCCCTGCGAGCGTGACGGTGACGGACCAGGGTGTGCAATCGCTCGGCGCGACCGGATCGGCCCTGTCGCTGGCTGACCTCGCCCGGCGGCTCGAGGCCCGTGGCGTCCGGTTGCGACAGACCGGCACGTATCTGCCCGACACGTCCTTTCTCGATCCGGCAACCGGGCTGGGCCGCCCGTACGCTACCTACGCGTCGGCGACGCAGATGGCTGAAGTGGACGTCGATCTGCGAAGCGGATCGGTCAGGGTGACGCGTGTGGTGGCGGCGCATGACGTCGGCAGAGTCCTCAATCCGGCCGGCGCACGGGGCCAGGTGGAAGGTGCCGTGATGATGGGGATTGGGTTTGCGTTGTTGGAGGAGTACACGCCAGGCAAGACGCGTGACTTCGGGGACTACCGCATCCCGACGCTCCACGACGTGCCGGACATCGAGACCATTTTCGTCGAACGTCAGGATCCCGGAGGTCCGTTCGGTGCGAAAGGACTTGGCGAGTGCGCCACGATCCCCACCGCCCCCGCGATTCTCAACGCCGTCACCGACGCCACGGGCGTGCGGTTCACGGCACTGCCGGCCAACGGCGAACGGGTGCGCGCCGCGCTCAGAGCGGCAGGCGTCTCACCCTGATCGCCAGGTCCGGGACGCCGGCCGGCCCCGGCGTGCGTCCTGGACATCCGCGAGAACTCGGTGGTGAACCATGTCAGACACGACGCGACGTTCCGGCACCTCAGCAGGTTTCTCGCGGCGGCAAATGCTACAGACTTCCGTTGCAGCCGGAGTGGGTCTGCCGATGGCACCGGCGCTCGCCTGGGAAGGAGCCGCCGGTGCGCAGGGCCAGGCAAAGCTGCCGGCGTTCACGGTGCCCGCGCCCGTCTTCTCGCTCGCGGAGCGCAATCGGCGCTGGGCCGCGATCCGCGCCAACATGGCCCGGCCGCAGTGGAACCTCGACGCGATTATCACGCCCGGCAGCGACGCCCAGGGCAACTACGCCCGGTACCTGACACAGATCGTGATCCAGAAGTACTCCCAGGCATCGCCTGAGGTGCTGTTCCCGCGCGAAGCGTCGAAACCGGTCACCGCCCACATCAGCGGAGCCCGGCACGTTGAAGAATGGACCCGCCGCCTCAAGCCGAATGGGTGGCTGTCGGACGGACAACTCGTGCTCAGGGCCGAATCCGGCTCCGAGGCCCTCGCGAAGCTGCTCACCGCCCAAGGCTACAGCCGTCCCGGCACTCGAATCGGCTTGGCCAAATTGAAAGGCAGCCGTTTCGACCCCGAAGGCCTGGTGTCGTACACCTGGTTCGAACGACTCAAGGCCGCCCTGCCCGGCGTGGTGTTTCTGCCCATCGATCAGTTCCCGCCGCAGGCGGGCAACGACACGGGTCCGATTGAAGACGCGTCGATGTCGAAGAGCCCTGAGGAACAGGACGCTATCCGCAAGGCGGTCGCGCTCAACGAACGCGGGATCAAGGCGGCGATCGAAGCGGTTCGCAACGGCGCGCCCGTCATGGCGGATCTGTGGTGGGCCTGTTTCGAAACGATGTATCGCGGCGGTGGCGAAGATGTCATCCGCTGCTCGCTCGGCTTCGACGCAGGCGGCAACGCCTCGCTGGGCGAGCCGACGGACTACCCGGTGCACATCGGGCAGATTTGCAACCAGGAGATCAGTGCCTCGTATCAGGGGTACGGTTCGCAGATCAATCACGCGTTCTTCATCGGCAGCAAGTCCACCCCGGGATTCGATTACTATCGGACCGCGGTCGAGTTGCTGGCGAAGTCGATCGCCAACGCGATCGCCTTCATCCAGCCCGGCAAGACGACGTACGGCGACTTCATGGCGAACAACGAGAAGTTCTTCAAGGAGGCGGGTGAACGAGGCACCGGCGTCAACACCCACGGCGGCGGCATCGGATTCCTGTCGCGGCCGCGGCAGTCTGCCGACGACAATCTCGTCGTGATGCAGCCCGGGCATACGTTCGACTACAAGCCGACCGTGATCCTCGACAGGGCGAAGACGAAGGATGTGGGCGAGAAGAACCGTCCCGTGCAGGTCGGCGAGTCAATCCTGGTCACGGAAAAGGGCGCCATGCGCCTCGGGACCCGGGCCCTGGTCCCGATCGCAACGCAAGGCTGATTGAGGCTCGTAATGGACTCATCTCGGGAAAGGACATTGACGATGGATCAAGACCTGTTTGTGCTCTACGACGACTACGCGAACGGAGGCACGAGCCGCCGGGAGTTCTTCGACCGGCTGGCGAAAGTGGCGGGTGGCGCCGCGGCGGCCCTCGGGCTGCTGCCGCTGCTCGAGCACAACTACGCATTCGCTCAGACGATTGCGGATACGGACCCGCGTCTGACGACGTCCAAGGTGGAGTACGACGCGTCCGGCAGCAAGGTGGCTGGCTACCTGGCGCAGCCCAAAGATGGAAAGAAGCACCCGGCCGTCATCGTCATCCACGAGAATCGCGGGCTCAATCCCCACATCCAGGATGTCGCACGCAGGTTCGCGGCCGAGGGCTTCCTCGCGCTGGCGCCTGACGCGTTGTCGCCCGTTGGAGGCACGCCAGCCGACGAAACCAAGGCGATCGAGCTGATCGGCAAGCTGGACGCCGCCGAAACGGTAGCGCGCCTCAGTGCCGCCATTCCCTTCCTCGCCAGGCACGCTGGTTCCACGGGCAAGGTCGGCGTGGTCGGCTTCTGCTGGGGCGGCGGAATGGTCAACAGGATCGCCGTGGCCTCCGGCTCGTCGCTGGGCGCCGGTGTCTCTTACTACGGCCCGCAACCCCCGGCAGCGGACGTGCCGAAGATCCAGGCCCCGCTGATGCTGCACTATGGAGCCACCGACCAGCGGATCAACGCTGGAATCGAGGCCTACGAGGCCGCGCTCAAGGCCAACAGCAAGACCTACGAGAAGTTCATCTATGAGGGCGCCGGCCACGCCTTCAACAACGATACGCGAGACACGAGCTACAACAAGGAGGCCGCCACGCTCGCGTGGTCACGGACGGTGGCGTTCTTCAAAAAGAACCTGGGGTGAGTCCGCCCCGCGTCGAACGGCGCGTCCGTCCAACTCACTTCGCGAGACAGCACTGCTTGTACTTGCGGCCACTGCCGCACGGGCAGGGATCGTTTCGACCGGCGAGAGCGGTCCCCGGCCGCTCGGCCGATGCCAGTTGTTCCATCAGGCGATCGCGGGGCTCGCCTGCGCGATCGAGCGCCGCAAGCCTCAGCGAGTACGGCATGACGTGGCGGTAGAACCGCAGGAAGCCAGCACACAGGTAGTTGAGGCCGTCCTCGCCGTCCGGCGTCCTGATGAAACGATCCTTTGGACAGCCGCCGTGGCAGAGTGTGCGGACATCGCAGATTCGGCAGAATCGCGGTAGCGTGCCCAGCTTGGCCTCACCGAACGCACGCTGTGCTGCGCCTTCGAGCAGATCAACCAGCGGGGTGTCGCGGATGTTCCCGAGCCGGTGGCGATCATCGACGAAGTGATCGCAAGAGTAGACGTCTCCGTTGTGCTCGACCACGGGAATGTCGCCGCACGTTTCCCGCAGGGTGCACAGCGAATGGTCCATCCCGCGCGCCGGCCGGCACGCCTCCTCGAAGTTCTGCACCTCGACGCGTCCGATGTCCCGCCGGACCCATTCGTCGAAGATCGCGCACAGGAACTCGCCGTACGCCTCCGCCGGCACGCTTTCCTCACTGACCAGGTGCGGCCCTCGCGCCACGAGCGGCAGGAACCCCAGCGCACGGGCTCCAAGTTCCCTGAAAAACCGGTACGTTCGGAGCGGTTCGCGGACGTTCCGGGCGTGCACCACGCAGAGGATGTCGCAGGGAACCTTGAAGCGGCGCAACATTCGAAACGCGCGCACGGCCGATGCGTGCGACGGCTTCTGACCCTTGCTGACGCGGTAGCAGTCATGGAGGTCCGGCGGGCCGTCGAGGCTCAGGCCTACGCTGAACCCTTCCTCCGCGAAGAACCGGCCCCAGTCTTCGTCGAGCAGGAGTCCGTTGGTCTGGACGCCATTGGTGATGCGCAGGCCGTCCCGCTGATGCTTGCGCTGGAGTTGGACGATCGTGCGGAAGTAGTCGAGGCCGAGCACGGTGGGCTCGCCGCCGTGCCACGAAAAGGTGACGGTCCGGCCGGGGCACCCGTTCAGGTGTTGGACGATGTACGCCTCCAGCAGGTCGGGCGGCATACGGTGCTGTGAGGAGGCCGGATAGAGGCGCTCCTTTTCCAGGTAGTAGCAGTACTGGCAGGCGAGGTTACAGGCGGCGCCTGCCGGCTTGACGAACACCTGGAATTCACGCGAGGCCTGACGCACGGTTGGCAAGCACCTCCGGCAGCCGTCCTTGCGGTCTGGCCGCCGCCACGGCTGGCGGCGGCCAGGCCATGTTACTTCTCCGCCACTGGGGCGGCCGACTGGATGGTGGTCTGGAAGCTGACCGTCATCAGCCACGCGTCGCCCTTCTTGATCCACACGCGGGTGACGTGGGCGGGCTTGCCGCGGTGCGGGATCGTCGCGCAGTTCATAACGATCGCGTCGCCGATAGAGACCATCTTTGTCTGATCGGGAGCCAGCCCTCCGGGCGCCCCGTTGGTCCCGTCAGCCTTCTGCTTCGTGAGCGCGGCCATCCGGCCTTCCTTCGTCACCGGATCGGTTGCGCCCGACGAGATGACGACGAAATGGTCGACGAAGTGGGGGGCCCACGCCGCCGCGTCCCCGGCGGTGACTGCCGTCTCGAGTTCCTGCCACGACATGATGACGCCGGCCTCGGCCGCGTTCTTCGGTGTGTACGGCACGGCCTGGCAGGGATTCACGCACACCTTGACGGGCGGAGCCGGTGGGCCGGCCGCCGGCTTCTCGGCCTGTTTGACCTCGTGGTACGTCAACAGGCGCCAGCCAGCCTGGCGCTTCCCCCAGACGCGCAGAACGTGCAACTTGCCGGCGTCGGTGCGCACGGTCACAATCGAGCCGTAATCGTAGGACTTCGCCCCCTCGTCACCGACGGCAGCGGCCGGCAGGTTCGCGACGATTCCAGCCTTGTCCTGCGTCTTCCCGGTCGCGTCGGTCCACACCAAGTCGGCATCAAGCAACGCCGACACGGCGGCCTTGTCGGACTTCCCGAGCGCCAGCACAAACGCATGATCGGCCTGAAGTGCGCCCTGATCGGCGCCGGCCGGGAGCGTCTGCGCGCCGCCGACGGAAACCAGAGCGCCCAGCCCCAGCGCGGCCGCGATGACTGCACACACCATCGATCGTTTCACAACTGCCCTCCTTGAATGCCGACGCGTCCAACAGCCGGTCGAGTAGACGAATCGCGGACTAGCGATCGGTCCCTCCCTTCAACGTGATCCCGCCAAGGTCCGGCCGCGCGCCCGACTTGACCGGGACGATTGGCAACAGCACGTACGAAGCGCGGTCGCCGCCGACGTACAGCGTGTTGGTCTTCAGATGATAGGTGCCGAAATACCGGGCGCCATCATGGGGCATCACATCAATCCTGATACGCGTGCCCTTCTGAAACACCATGCTGGTGGGCCAGATGTCGACCTGGATGGGCACGACCTCGCCCGGCTTCAGCTTCTGTTCCTCGTCGTGCGTGTGGTACGGCCGATACGGCGTCGACAACGCGGGATCGAGTTTCCGATGGGAGACCTTGAGCATGCCGTTCACCGCGGTCTGTACCGACCCGTCGGGCAGGACCTTCTTCACGTAGGCGAACACATCCATGTCGTCCGTGTCCGCAGACACCCACGTCACCAGATTGATGTGACCCGTGATTTCGACGTCTTCGGTCAGCGGCTCGGTGGTGAACGCAAGCGCCGGCTGGCCACGAGTCCCCCGGCCGGCGGACGCGGGGCCAGCGTCGTAGGTGAGCTGACCGGGTTGCCCGGGCGCGGTCGTGGACAGCTTCACGTCGTGCAGCGCGTCCTTGACCACGCCGCCAGCGGCGTCTGCCGTCAGGTAGTACTTGGTGTACTGCGTGCGCTTGATCGGCCATTCGTCCTCGAAACGCCAGGTGCACTCCGTGAGGCTGGTGCGGACGCACAGCTTCACCGGCGGCTCGTCCATGATGCCGGTGGCAATCCCCTTCAACCAGTAGTCGAACCAGCGCAGCTGATCGATCTTGCCGCCATCCTGATAGAAGTACGTGGTTGGCCCACCAATGTGCATCTGCAGTTTCTTGTGCTTCGAGGCCGCCCGCACGAACAGCTCGACATTGCCCCGCAGGTGGCGGTTGCTCCACCCTTGCCAGTTGCCGGCGCTGTAGAAGGGAACCGTGATCTTGTCCATCTGGGCGCCCGCTTTGACGGTTGTCCACCACGGACCGTCGAGCGGGTGGGTCATGTACTCGTAGAGCAGGTTCTCGTTAAACGCGGCGACGTTGTCGATTCGAGTGTGCTCGAGCAACTGCTTGCCCATCACGTCTAGCCACCAATCGCCGAGGTAGGCCTTGTTGAAGATGCCCCCTTGAAACGTGCCTTCCCGGTACTCGTCGCCGTGGCCCGCCCACGGGATCATCGTCGTCAGGTGGGGCGGCTGCAGTCCGGCCACGGTCATCTGCGTGATCGCGTAGTAGGACACGCCGGCCAACCCGATCTTGCCGGTGCTCCAGTTCTGCCTGGCTGCCCATTCGATCGCATCGTAGTAATCGACGGCCTCTTGCATGCTCTTGACGCCCGTGTCGCCCGGGGACTTCCCGGTGCCCCTCGAGTCGACGAAGATCAGGATGTACCCCCGCGGCACCCACCAGTCCGGCTCCGGCCGTTCCTGATGGGTGAAGGGCGACTGATGCGGCAGATACTGAAGCTCCTTCTGGTAGACGCTCAACGACATGAGCACGGGGAATCGCTCGCCCGAGGCGTCCGGCCTGAAGACATCCGCCACCAGATACGAACCGTCCCGCGTGGGAATGCGAACGTCCTTGTCGACGACCAGCTTGTACTTGGGTTGCGACAACTCGGCCGCCGTGCCGGCGTCCTGCGCGGAGGCCGCGGCCAGCGCTATTGAGAGGGCGACGGTCATCCAGCCACGACTCCGGATGGCCGCGCGCACGACACCAGACATCATCGACATCCGTTCCCTTTCGCAAATGTGCTCCGCGCGACGCGCGGAGCCGGGCGCGGTGCTGACGGGGGCTGCAGCGGCGGTGTGGCACCGACGCGGCAACGGGTCCAGGTAGTTCGGATCGGGCGCCATGTTACCCCGCGGAGGCCGGCGCCGCCAGCGAATAAGAGGCTGAAAAATCAGCGAATAATCGGCATAGTGTCTGTCTGAGACGCCGCACGGGAGACCGGGCGCGTATGAAATGCGGCTCACCTCAGCAGCCGGAGGCCCCATGTCGATACGAAAGACAAGCGTGGTGTTCGCTCCCGCGGTCGTTCTGGTCCTCGCTGTCGCCGGCCCTCCGCCCGAGACAACGCGGGCGACGGCGCCGAGCGGGCGTTTTCAACTCGAGGAAGCGACCATCGCGGACGTGCACCGCGCCATTCAGGGTGGCCAGATCACGTGCCGGGGCCTGGTGCAGTCTTATCTCGACCGCGCCAGGGCCTACAACGGCACGAGCGATCGCCTGATCACCAGGGACGGCGCCCCGATCCCGGCGGCGTCGGGTACCGTCCGCGCGGGGTCTGCACTGAGATTCCCTACCGACACCGTGGCCATTTCCACGCTGGTGCCCCGTTTCGATCAGTACGCCGGGCCACCCCTCGAATTCGGCCGGATGGAGCCCACGGCATCCGATCCGTCCGTGCAGCAACAGTACGGCATGACGGTCGGCACGCCGAACTCCGGGCAGATCAACGCGCTGGGCACGTTGAACCTGCGCGGCGAGCGCTCGGTGACGTGCACGGGGGACCGCGACAGACGTCCGTCGTCGGGCCCGCTGCCGGCTGGATCCCCGGCGGTGTGCGACGAGTTCCGGAAGCAACCCGACGCGCTCGAGCGCGCCGCGGAGCTCGACGCGACGTACGGCCGTGCGCCCGACCTGGCGCGGATGCCGATGTACTGCATCCCGTTCTCGTTCAAAGATCCATTCGACACGATGGACATGCGGACCACGGCCGGCGCCGATGCGCGGTACGACATCGACTTCCCGGCGCGGGATCACACGCTGGTCGCCCAGCTGCGGCGGAAGGGCGCTATCATCTACGCCAAGGCCGTCAACACGGAGTACAACGGGCGCGCCGGCGATCCGGGCGGCCGCCACCGGCCCGCGAAGAAGCTGTTGTCCACCCTCGGTTACCAGCGCAGCAGTTGGGCCGGCAACCCCAGCAGCGCGTACGACAGCACGCGCGCCGCCTCCCTCGGGTCCAGTTCGGGATCGGGCGCGTCGGTCAGCGCCAATCTGGTGATGTGCAGCGTCTGCGAAGAGACCAGTCTCTCCTGCCGCGGGCCCGCCAACCATAACGCCGTCGCGCTGATCCTGCCGCACAAGTCGCTGATTTCGTTCCATGGCGGCGCCATCGGTTCCGACATCTACAACGACCGCTCAGGCATCCATTGCCGCACGATTGGCGACGCCGCCAGGGTGCTCGACGCGATGAAAGACCCGGTCAACGGGTACTACGATCCGCGCGACATCTTTACCACCGTCCCGCGCTCCAGCGTGCTCGCGAAGCCGTATGCCGCCAGCGCCGCGGCGCCGGGTGCGCCCGGCTCGCTCGGCGGCGTACGCATTGGCATCATCAGGGAGTCGATGCTGATCTTCCCCGGCATCAAGGCGGACGAACCGATCGTCATCGCAGCCGCCAGGGAGATCACAGACATCCTCGGCCGGCGGCTGGGCGCGACGCTGGTGGAGTCGACCGATCCGCTCTGGCCGGACGATCCGGACATCGAGAACATGAAGCCGAGCTACACCCGCGCCCTCGCGGAGATGGTGCCGGTCCTGTTTCCCGCCATCCTCTACAGGCTGGACAATGCCGGACAGCCGCTCTTCCCCGAGTTCGCGGCGACGATCAGGCCGACCGAGTTCGCGACCGGCAAGACGTTCGGATCGGGCACCATGACGCCGGTTGCATACATGGTCGGGCTGGCAGAAGGCCGCATTCCCCCGCCGAGGAATCTGAACCTCCGCTTCATGCAGCAGGTGCCGGAGGAATCGTTGACGTTCGCCTTCCACTTCACGCAGTACGCCTCGCGTCGGGCTGCGGATTGGGCGGCGCGCGGCTTCACGGAGACGCTGGTGGATTTCCCCGCCCTCAACGCGCGTTCGAAGTTCTGGGGCGATGACCAGCGGGCGGCCTTCAAGAATTGGGAGGATGTGGAGAACATCAGGCGCCCGCTTGGCCAGGATCAGGGCATCGACGAGCGGATCCTGCTCCGCGAGCTGCTGCGCCGCGTCGAGATGAAGGTGATGCAGGAGAACCACCTCGACGTCGTCGTACGCCTGCACACCCCGCTGCCGCCCGGCCAGATTGGCCTGGCGTCGCCGCCGGGACCGCGCGGGGACGTGCGCGGGGAAATCCGGATGGGACCCTTCGCGGGGCTGACAGAGGTGCTCCTTCCGGCGGGTTACGTTCGCACGGTCTACAACCCGGTGTTCGAGCTGAGCGCCGACAGGAAGCAGTACATCGCGAGAAACACCGACGTGCCGACCACGCTGCCCGCACCGGGACTGCCGTTCTCGCTGGTCTTCAGGGCAGAGCCGGGAGCCGAGGATCGGATTCTGCGGGTGGCGTCGGCCTACGAGGCGGCCTCCAGGCGCCGCGTGCCGCCGCCGGCATACCCCGCGCTGGGCCCGGTCGATGTGAGGCGGTAGGACGGCAGGATTGGGGCGTACGTGAAGACCGGGCGCGCAGGGGCTTGATGCCCGTGCGCGCCCGGTCTGTCGAAGACCAATCTTACCAGCTGACCCTGACGCCCCACTGCGCCGTGCGGTACTCGCCGCTCTGGGGCTGATTGTACTGCGTCGGCTGGTTCTCCTGCACGCCAACCACGAAGTTCGGCTGGTTGAACAGGTTGAACACTTCCGCGATCACGTCGATCTTGACGTGGCCGTGGAGCGGAATCTTCTGCTGCGCCCGGAAGTCGGTCCGGCTCTGGCTCGGGCCAACCAGGTTGTTGCGCGGAATGATGGTCCCATCCGGACGCAGACGCTGGGTGCCGCCGTTGCCGTTGATGTCGCGCAAGTCCGTGCCCCAGGCAGTCGACAGCCGGACGCCAGACGCCCTCAGCTGAACCATGCTCACCTGGAAGCCCTTGGCGACTTCCCACACCAGGTTGAATGTCGCGCGGTGGCGCTGATCGCCCGCGCCCAGACTCCATTCGTTGCCCAGATCGGGCTGGGTCGCGAACGGAACCGGGTCCGGACCGCTGAACGGTGGCGGCTCCGCGTCCCAGAAGTACCTCAGCGAATACGTACCCGCCGCCTGCCAGTGCTTGCTGAACCGTTTGGTGAAACTGGTTCGCAATTCAGACGTCGTAGACCTCCCCATGTGCACAGTCGCGCTCACGTAGTTCCAGTTCGGCTGGAACCGGGCGGGCCGGTTGGCGAGGAACTTGTAGTTCGCGCCGGTCGTCGGGTCGTACGTCAGGTTGATGTTGTCGGCGATCCCCTTCTCGTTCTCGGCGTGGTTGTACGCGTAGTCAATCTCGACGCCAATGTCACTTCCAAACTGACGCTGCATCCCGATCGAATACTGCCAGTTGTGCGCCGCACCTTCGTACTTCGGCGCCAGCACGATCTCGAGGGCAGCCAACTGGACGCACCCGGGCGCATTGTTGTTGACGTGGCAGTACTGGGACTTTGCCTGCTCGTAGGTCGGCAACGGCGTGCCGTTGGTGGGATTGCCGGCGAAATCCGTCCGGTACGGACTGTTCGTGTAGGTCAGCAGACCAATCTGCATGTTGCCCTTCGCGTTGGTCTCGTCACCAGAGGTCGCGCCCTGGATGTACAACCCGCCTCCGCCACGGAGGACGGTCTTGTCGTTCAGCTTGTACGTAAAGCCGAGCCGCGGCTGGAAGCCGGTGAACGAGTTGTAGTTATACGGCTGCGTCCACGGAGCGTAGTCCATTTCGGCAAACGCGCCGATGTCAGCGTCCCAGCGCATGCCGAGATTCAGCGTGAACTTGTCGCTGACCCGCCAGTCGTCCTGGTACCAGGCGGCAAGTTTGTGCGACTGGACCCAGTTGGCGTAGTCGCCGACGCCAATCGTGTCCGTCTTGCACAGCCCCGGAGTCTGGCACAGGATGTCCAACCGCCACGTGCTGGCGTCGTTCCAGACCGGGAAGAGCGACTCGATGTTGGCGGGCGGCGCCGCACCGCGGGCGTCGATTTCGCCGGTGCCATACCGCTGGTTGTTCTGAATCTGGGTGCGGTAGAGGTACTCCCCGCCGGCTCTCACATCGTGACGGCCCTTCGCATCGTACGAGAACGAGAGGCTGTCTTTGATGTTCCAGACCCACTGGTCCTGGTGCCGGGGCAGGTTCTGGTTCGGGAGGAAGCCGAACGTCGTAAACCGGATGCGGGGAGAGCCGTTGGTGGTAGTGGCCGCCGTCCACGCAGCGGGCCAGTTCACCAGACTGTGCTGGACGAAGCCATAGACGGCGCGCCCGCCTTCGATCTCGTTGAGTGTCTTGTTGTTGATGACCTGCGTGAACCGCGCGTACGACTCGATGTTGTACTCGTAGTTGTCGCTGGTGGACGATGGGTGATTCGTCGAGCCTGCCCCGAACGGCGAGAACAAGCTGTTATTGGACTGCTTGACCATCAGCCGCATCGTCGGCGACATCTCCCAGTCCAGGCGCCCACCCATCTTGTGCTGGTGATTCTGGCCGTCCAGCGTGATGTTGAACGCCGGGTACGGTGTGTTCCAGATGCTCTCGGTCGGCTCACGTTCGTACTCCAGGTTGCCGAACCAGTGGAGCTTGTCCTTCACGATGGCGCCGCCCAGCGCGGTGCTCATCTGGAGGTTGTTGATGTGGAGCTTGGTTTTGAGCACAGGCTCTACGGAATTGAACCTGTCGCTCCGGTAGCTGACGCGGCCCAGGCCCGAAAACACGTTCGTGCCCGACTTCGAAATGATCCTCATCTGGATGCCGGCCGACCGGCCCATCGTCGCATCAAACCGGTTGGCGATGTACTGGAACTCCGAGATCATGTCGTTGCTGTACCTGGGCTGCGTGCCGGTTCCCAGGTCTCTGGTCACCTGCTGGCCGTCCATGCTGATCTGGAATTCGCGCACGTCACCCGCCCGGCCGCGGTCGGGCAGCGGCTGCGTCGCACTGGTCGACGAGGTCCGCGAGCCAGGAGCCAGCATCGCCAGAGACATGAAGTTCCGCCCTGACGTTGGCAACTCCTGCACCTGCTTCGGATCGATGTTGCCACCGAGCGTCGAAGACGTGGTCGTCACGAGTTGCGTTTCCCCAGTGACCGTGATGTTCTCGTTGACGCCGCCCGGGGCCATCGGGATGTTCGTGGTGATCGCAGCCCCAAACAAGGCCACCAGACCCGTCTTCGTGACGGTCGTGAAGCCCGACAATTCGGCGGTGATCTTGTAGGTCCCCGGCCGGATTTGAATCTGATAGTGGCCACCGGCGTCAGTGACGGCGACGAACTTGTTCCCGGTCGCCTCGTTGACCGCCGTAACGGTCACGCCGGGAAGCACGCCCCCCGAGGTGTCGGCGACGACGCCGTTCATCACCGCCTCCTGCGCGACAGCGCTCGCTGGGAACGCCATAATGGCGCAGGCTAGCAACACCCACTTTGCAAATCTCATTGAAGCCCTCCTCCGGTCGGGAATCACCCTGTCATCCACGAATCGATTTCCTTTTCAGCAGCCTGCCCACTAGAGGCGCCAATCAGGAGTGGGGCCGAAGCGTCCGATGACTGGCGCAGACGGTTTCGCACCGCAAATAACGCCGTTGCGCACGGTGCAATCAGTCAAGAGGCGACCTTTCGGCAGATGGCTTGTTCCGATGGTTGGACCACCCTACCACCAAACCATCAGACCAGTCAATTGTCTCGTTTGTAATTCTTGCTGATCCCGGATTCCTTGTGATATTCCTGACCCGAGAGGCATAATCCGCCCACGGTGCTCCTCCACCTGCTCTTCTTCCTCTCCGGCCTCAGCGGGCTGATTTACCAGGTCATCTGGGTCCGGGTGATGGGGAACGTGTTTGGCAACACGATCTACTCGGCCTCGCTCGTCGTGGCCGTGTTCATGTTGGGGCTCGGCGTCGGCAGCTACCTGGTCGGAGCCTGGGCGGATCGTCGTTATGCCACCCGCCCCGAATCGTTGCTGCGCGTGTACGGCGTGGCCGAGCTGCTGATTGGCGCGCTTGGACTCGGCCTCTCCGCCCTCCTGCCCCACCTCGGCCTGCTGTCGGTGGCGGTGTCCGCCTACACACGCGATCCGTCCGGCTGGTTCGTCCTGTCCACGGGGTCCTTTCTGGCCCGTACGGGCATCCTCCTGATGCTGCTCGCGCCAATCACGCTCCTGATGGGTGGAACCCTGACGCTCCTGATTCGACATCTCCTGCGGGCGGCCCCCGGGACGGGCAGTTGGCGGGTCGCGGTTTTGTACGGCGCGAATACGGCCGGCGCTGCCCTCGGCTGCTTTCTGACCGATTTCGCGCTGGTGCCCGAAGCCGGGCTGTTTGGCACACAGGTCGTCGCGGTGGTGTTCAACTTCGTTGCCGCCGCCGGCGCGTTCTATCTGGGCCGGCCAGCCGAGACTGGCGCACAAACCGCCATAATCAAGCCGCCGAAGCGGGTCCTCGCGGCGGATCCGCGCGCTGCGCGCCCCGGAGCGGACGCGGGACGTTCCGTGCTCTCCTCCATCAGCCTGGCACTTGCGATGTCCGGCTTTGCGGCGATGGGCATGGAGATCGTGTGGTTCCGCCACTTCACCATCGTTCTGGGCGGGTTCCGGGCGGTGTTCTCGTTGCTGCTGACCATCATCCTTGTCGGCATTGGAATTGGTTCACTCGCGTCGAGCTTTCTGCAGCGCCGCACCGAACGGCCGGCGCAATGGCTGATGATCGTTCAGGGGCTCTTCGTCGCCTTCACGCTTGCCGGCCTGGCGGCGTCGAGCGGGAGCGATATCGATCGGGCCGCGGCGGCCGCCACGGCGTACGGATCGGCGCTCGGCGCCTCTGGCGCGATAGTGCAGGCGGGGCTGGCGCGGGCCCTCAGCGAGTTCTGGTTCGACGCCAGGCCGATGCTGGTCGAGGTTGGCGTGCCGGCGCTGCTGATGGGATTCAGCTTCCCCCTGGCGAATGCAATCATCCAGCGCGAGGAGCGGTCCGTCGGTCGGAGGGCGGGCCTGCTCTACCTCGCCAATACCCTTGGCGCCGTCGGCGGCAGTCTGGCTGCCGGATTCCTGTTCCTGCCGCTGCTGGGACTCCAGACGAGCGCGGGTGTCCTGATGGCCGTGTCGGCGCTGACCGTGGTCCCGCTCCACGTCGCCGCGCGCCCCAGAACGGCGCGCTGGTCGGTGGCACTGACGTGTGCGCTCGTGATCGGAGGCGGTTCCCTTGCCGCGTGGTGGAGGCTGCCGGCTGACCACGTCATCACCCGCGCGCTGCCCGCCGTCGGTCCAAACGAACAGCTTCTCGCCCGGACCGAGGGTCTCACCGAAGTCATCACGGTCGTGGAACGCCAGGGTTTCGGCCGGATTCTCTTCACCAACGGGCACCCGATGTCCTCGACGGCGCGGTTCTCCCAGCGCTACATGCGGGCACTCGCCCACATTCCGCTGCTGTCGATGGACAATCCCGACAGCGTGCTGGTGATCGGGTTCGGCGTGGGGAACACGACGCAGGCGGCGACGCTCCACCCGTCCGTACGGCGCGTCGAGGTCGCGGATCTTTCTCGCGAGATTCTCGCGCACGCGAGCTACTTCAGCGACGTCAACAAGCAGGTGCTCGACGACCCGCGGGTCGTCATCTACCTCAACGACGGCCGCCATCACCTGCAGATGCAGCCGCCCGCCTCGTACGACCTGATCACGCTGGAGCCGCCGCCAATCGGGTACGCCGGGGTCGGCGCGCTCTACTCGCGGGAGTTCTACGAACTGGCGCGCACGCGGCTGAAGGCCAAGGGTTGCGTCAGCCAGTGGCTGCCGTCCTATCAAGTGCCGACGACAACGACGCTGGCCATGATTCGGGCCTTCGTGGATGTCTTCCCGCAGGCCGTGCTGCTGTCAGGCGCGCAGGCCGACCTGATTCTCATCGGCACCGCAGACTCGAGCCTGACGATTGACCCCGATCGCGTGGTGGCGGCCCTATCGAGAGCGCCGGCGGTCCAGGCCGACCTGCGCCGTCTGGATCTGGGAAGCGTTTCGGACCTGGTGAGCACGTTCCTCGGGTCGGCCCGGACCCTTGCCGGCGCCACGCGCGACGTCGCCCCTGCCAGCGACGACCGTCCCTTGCAGGAATACGGTCCGCGGCTGCTGCCGACCCTCCGGGAGGCCGTCCCCGCCACGGTGGTCGATTTGAGTCAGGTGGCCGCCTGGTGCCCGAAGTGCTTTGTCGACGGATCGCCCGTGCCTGTCGCGGACGGACTGGACACGCGTCTCGCCCTGCTCGACATGGCCTACGCGGCCTCGCCCGCCGACGCGATGCAGGCGCGCAATCTCGCGGACCGAGACGGACGGCTCATCGACGGGAGCGCCTACCTCGGGGCGGTGGTCCCTGAGTCGGTGGAGGTGCACGACTATCTCGGAAACGCGCTGGCCAGGAAGGGCCGGTTCGACGATGCCATCGTGGAATTCCGCCGATCGCTGGGGCTGGATCCCGCGTCGGCCCGCACGCACTGGCGCCTGGGCGATGCGCTGGCCGCGCGCGGCGCCAGCGGGGAGGCCATTGCGCACCTGCGGCAGTCGATCGCGATCGATCCGGCCAACGCCGATGCGCACGCGGACCTGGCGAACCTGCTCATCAATGCCCACAAGCTCGATGCCGCCGTCGACGAGTCACGCGCCGCGCTCCGGCTGGCGCCCGATTCGGTTGAGGCCCACAACAGCCTCGGCCTCGCCCTCGGCATGCAGGGCAAGTTCGACGAAGCGATCGAGCACTTCCGGCGGGTCCTGGAACTGAATCCGAACCTGCCCGACGCGCAGCGCAACCTGGCGATTGCGCTGCGGCAGCGGGGACCGAAGAAGTCCTTCTAGCCGGGTCCGGCGGTGCCTCCCCGACCGCTCGTCTTGATCCCGCCCAGGTCCGGTTCCACGCGGCCTCTGGACGGCACGATCGGCAGCAGGATGTACGAGGCGCGGTTGCCGCCCGTGTAGACCGTGTCCTTCCCAAGGTGGTACACCGCGAAATACTCCTCGTTGTCATGGGGCAGGACGTCGATCCGGATGCGGCTGCCCTTCTGGTAGATCATGCTGGTCGTGCGGATTTCCACTTCGATGGGCACCACCTCGCCCGGCTTGAGCTTCTGCTCGACATCGTGGCTGTGGAATGGCCGTTCGGGACGGGTGAGCTTCGGATCGAGTTTGCGGTGCGACACCTTGAGGACGCCGTCCGAAACGGCCTCGACCGATCCGTCGGCGTTGACCTTCTGCAGTCGCGCAATCACGTCCGCGTCGTTGGAGGTCGAGCTGATCCACATCACCAGGTTGACGTGCCCCGTGATCTCCGTATCCTCGGCCATCGGGTCTGAGACGAAGGACGCGCCGGGGTCGCCGCGGGCGCCGCGGGCCGCCGACGCCGGACCCGAGTCGTACGTCAGGCTGCGCTCGGCCGCCGGCGCCGCTGCCGCCAGCTTCACGTCGTTCGTCGAGGTCGGGACGAGGCCGCCAGAGGAATCCGCCGTCAGGTAGAACCGGGTGTACTGCGTGCGCTTGATCGGGAACTCGTCTTCGAAGCGCCACCGGCATTCCCGCACGCTCGATCGGACGCAGAGCCGCACCGGGGGCTCCGTCATCATGCCGGTGTCAATGCCCTTGAGCCAGTGGTCATAGAAACGGAGCTGCTCGGTGGTGCCCTCCTCCGAGTAGAACTCGGTCAGGCGCCCGCCGATATGCACCCGGAACAGCTTGTTCTTCGACGCCGCCCGTTCGAAGGCCTCGACGTTGCCGCGGAAGTGGAAGCTGGTCCAGTTGCCGACGCTGAAGAACGGCACGGTGATCTGGTCGAGTTGAGCGCGCGCTTTCACCTGGTCCCACCACGGACCGTCGAGGTGGTTCTCCATGAGGTTGTAGATGTAGTTCTCGTTGTAGGCCGCGGCGTTGTCGGTCCTCGTGTGCTCCAGCAGTTGCTTGCCGGTGACGTCCGTCCACCAGCGCATGACGCGCGCCTGCCCGAACAGGCCGCCCGGGTAGGCCCAGTCGCGGTACTGATCGGTGAACCCTTCCCAGGGGACGATCGCGGCCAGATGCGGCGGCTTCAGGCTGGCAACGTTCCACTGCGTGACCGCGTAGTAGGACACGCCGGCGAGTCCGACCTTCCCGCCACTCCAGGGCTGAACCGCCGCCCACTCGATGGCGTCGTAGTAGGCCCTGGCCTCGGCCATGCTCCACACGTCGGCATTGCCGGGCGATCGGCCCGTGCCCGGGCTGTCGACGAAGATCAGGATGTAGCCGCGCGGTACCCAGAAGTCGGGTTCGGGTCGTTCCTGATGGGAGAACGGACCCGCGTGGGGCACGTACTGCAGTTCCTTCTGATAGACGCTCAACGACAGCAGCGGCGGAAACTTCTCACCCGGGGCATCGGGACGATAGACGTCGGCCATCACGTACGATCCGCCCCGGGTCGGAATCTTCACGTCCTTGTCCACGACCATCTTGTACTTGGGCTGCGAGAGCTTCGACGCGTACGCCGGGGCGGTGGCCCCCGGCGACGGCGCATGGGCTGGCGCCTGCGCCGCAAGGGCGACAACCGCGGAGGCCGAGGGTCCGATCAGGGAGATCAGACCCGAACAGATGACTCCGCAGACGAGCCGAAGGCCCGTTCTCGTCGCGCCGTTGGAGTGCCATGGGGACATGATGTGCTCCTCGCCGGCAAGGCGTGTTCCTGGATCCCGTGATGCCCGTGGATTGGCGTTCAACCATACGCCCCGTTCCAGCTCGCGTCAAGGCAGCGGCGCCACGGGTGTGGTGGAACCTGGCAACGTCGAGGCGCGTCGAGTGCTATACTCCGCCGGTCGTCCCATCCACCAACTGAAAGGATCAATCCCATGGCCCCTCTCCGGGAGACCCTCGCGAACACAGTCTACCGATCATCGGCAATCGTCCTTGCCGCGCCACTGGTCTTGCTGATGGCGGCCTCGACCAGCCTTGCCCAGCCCTCCCAGAACACCACGAACATCAAAGACGGGCACGGCGTGCTCGAGGAGCGCCGCGTCCGGGCGTACAAGGAAATGGGCGCCGACGAAAACATCATCCGCCAGACGGTCGCGCGGGTCACCAAACAGGACGGTGACGCACCCGGCTCCTGGGTGTATGAGTGGCGCATCCTCGGCGAGTACTACGAGGCCCGCGGGGACGCATTCCTCAAGACCGGCCCGAAGCGAGCCGCCCAGGATGCCTACATCGCGTCGATCGCCTACTATGCGCTCGGCTGGTTCCCGCGGGTCACCAACGCCGAGGAAGCCAAGGACTACGAGCAGCAGCTGCGCGTGTACCAGAAGGCCGGAAAGCTGATGGACGTGCCGATGGAAGTGGTGAAGGTGCCGTACAAGGACGGCTTCATCACGACCTATCTGCACAAACCGCTGGGCGTCGAGAAGCCGCCGCTCGTCCTCTATGCCGGCGGCGTCGACCAGTACAAGGCCAACCACTACCGCCCCGTCCAGGACTTCCTCGCCAAAGGCCTGGCCGTCGCCACCTTCGACCTGCCAGGCTTCGGCGAGAGCAGGCAATGGGAGCGGGATACCAAGTCGGACGCCCATTTCGCCATGCTCGAGCACTACCTGAAGCGAACCGACATCGATACCAAGCGGATCAACCTCTTCGGGCAGAGCTATGGGGCGGGCGCCACGTTGCGCGCGGCCCTGCGAAACGATCCGCGCATCACGGCGATCGTGGCGTTCTGCGGGGCGCTGCACCTGGGCGGGCAGAACTCCCTGGTGCCTACGGCCAAGCCCGGCGACAAGCTGATCAACGGGCCTCTGCTCGTGGCCAACGGCACACGCGATCCGGGCAGCCCCGTCGCCGACCTGATGTCGACGTACCAAGCCGCCAAGGATGGCGATCTGTGGCTGCTCGGCCTCGGTGAGCATTGTGCGGTGGAGTACTATCCCATCGTGATGCCGCAGGTGGCCGCCTGGATCGCCGAGAAGAACAAGAAGTAACGATTCAGCCCTCGGCCACGATACGGGCGATGCCGGCTCCGGGCCCGCATCGCCCGTTCGTGTGTTTGCGATCGCGCCGCACCTGAGGCAGAATCGAGCGGGCCGTTGAGACGTCGGTCGACAACCTGCCAGCCCCCGGGAGATTGTCATGAGCCCTCTTACGCGCCGTGAATTTGTGACGGCCGCGGCCGTCGCGCCGTTCGTCCTCCGGGCGTCGGATCCCGGTGCAGCCCAGTCCACCACCACGCGATCGAACCAGTTCGACATCGTCGTCGCAGGCGCCGGTCACAACAGTCTGGTTGCCGCCGCCTACCTGGCCAAGGCCGGTTATCGCTGCGTCGTGCTCGAAGACCAGCCGCGGATTGGCGGCGGCGTGGGCACGGCCGAGGTCACGTTGCCAGGGTTCAAACACGATCTGGCGTCGAGCGTGCACGGCGGCATGCAGAGCAACCCGGCGATGACGGACCTGGATCTGGCGAGCTACGGTCTCTCGTACGTCGTGCCGGACCCGGTCATGCACATCTCGTTTCCCGACGGCAGCTACCTCACCGTGTGGCGCGACTTCGAGCGGACGGCGCGCGAATTTGACCGGATCAACCCGCGGGACGGGCAGGCGTTCCGGCGCATCGCGGCGGAGCTCGAGGAGGTGCGCCCGCTGCTCGGCAGCGAGGAGAAGCTGGCGCAGCACCCGAAGGGCAACATCTGGCGCCGCCGGCTGAAGATGTCGGCTTACGACATGGCGTGCCACGTGTTCGAGGACAGCCGCTGCCGGGCGTTTGCGCTGGCGGCCGGACATTTGAGCGGCGAGGCGCCGTGTGAGACAGGCAGCTACCGGTCCGGGCTGTCGGTGGTGAGTGCGGGCCGCAACGGGCGGCCGATTGCGGTCGGCGGGTCGGACGCGCTCGCCCAGGCGCTGGCGCGGTTCATCACCGCGCACGGCGGCAGCGTCCTCACGAACAAGCGGGTGACGCGCCTGATTATCGACAGCAAGCGCTGTGCCGGCGTCGAGTGTGCCGATGGCACCAGCTACCGCGGAGGCCAGGCGGTCCTGTCGACGCTGCACGTCAGGCACCTGGTCGAGATGGCGCCGCGGGAACTCTGGCCCGATGACTTCGTGCAGAACGTCGCGATGTGGAGGCCCGAGGTGGCCATGTTCATCGCGCACTTCGCGACCCGGGAGCCGCCGAAGTACCCGGTGGCCGGCGGCACGCTCTCCCCGTGCGAATCGGTAACGCTCGTCGACCCGGCACGCCTGCTGCGGCTGGAATACGACGACGCAAGCGGCCAGATCAACACGGAGGATCCGCCGCTGCAGATCGTGTGTCCGAGCGTGGCCGATCCCTCCAGGGCACCAGCGGGCATGCACACCCTGAAGATCAACGGGTTCCAGCCGTACGCGCTGCAACAGGGATCACGACACTGGGATCAGCTCAAGAACCAGGTCGCCGAGGCGTACCTGAACACCCTGCGGCGGCTGGCACCCAACCTGACCGATGACAAGATTCTCGGCCGCCACGTCGTCAGCCCGGTCGATCTCGAGCGGCTCAATCGTCACTTCTGGCACGGCAGCGCGCACGCGGGGTACAACGGTCCGGGTCAATCCGACACGATGCGCCCGGTGCCCGGCTGGAGCGACTACCGGATGCCGATTGCCGGTCTCTACCAGACGGGCGCGTGCACCAGGCCGGGAGGGTCGGTCAACGGAGGCCCGGGCCGGAATGCCGCCGCTGTCATGTTGAAGGACTTTGGTGGCAGCATCGAACACTTGGCGAGCCGTCGCAGTTGATGGGTCGCATACACTGCTATCGATGGGCCGGCGTGTGAGGCCGGCCGAAGCGCGTGGCGCTGAATCGGCCCCCAACTGGTAAAACGGACAGCTGGCACGAACAGTGTGCGCGAATGACGGCGAATCAGGCAGTCGGATTGGAGGAGAGATGCGCACAGTGATGTCGATCGGCCTCGTGTGTCTCATGGTCGCGGTCATGGCCGCACCGGCCGGGACCGCCGCGCCCGCGGTGGTCCGCATGGCGATGTTCTCGCAGACGCCTACCGTCGTCACGGTTGGCCAGACCCAGGGCCTGTTCGCGAAGTACGGCGTCGAGGTCACGTCGAACCCGCGCTGGACCTCCAAGGAGCTGCGTGACGGCGTCGCCGCTGGGGAATTCGACGTCGTGCAATCGCTGGTCGACAACAGCGTCGCCACCGAAGTCATGCTCGGCGCGCCGACGATCGTAATTGTCGGAGGGGACACGGCCAACAACAGCGAACTCGTCGCCCAGCCCGAGATCAAGACCATCGAGGACGTGAAAGGCACGACGGTGCTGGTCGATTCTCCGGACACCGCCATGGCGCTGCAGTTGCGGAAGATCCTGAAGACCAAGGGGCTCGAAGTCGGGCGCGACTACAAGATGATGCCTTTTGCCCAGACGCAGAAGCGATGGGAGGCCTTGAAGGCCGACAAGACGTATTCGTGCACGATGATGTCGCTCTCGGCCGAAGCCCGCCAGTTGGGATTCCATGCCCTGGCGACGGCCGCCGACGTGGTCGGACCCTGGATGGGCAGCGGTCTGTGGGCGTCGAGAAAGTGGGCCGAAGCGCACCCCGACGCGCTCGTCGGATTCCTCGCAGGCTTCGTCGCGTCGCAGCGCTGGCTGCGCGATCCCGCCAACGAAAAGGCGGTCATCGCCCTGCTGGCGAAAGAGGGTGATCCGGTTGCGGCCCAGCGGACGTACCAGCGCAGTTATACCGGAAAGAACGCGGTCTACGATCCCGGTTTCGATGTCGAGGGATTCAAGGCCGTGCTCAAGTTGCGCGCCGAAATCGAGGGAACCTGGGGCGGTAAGCCGCCGGCGCCAGACCACTACTACGACCTCAGCTACTACAAGAAGGCACTGGCCCTCTTGAGTCGCTGACCCGGTCCAGCCAGGCTCACAGCAGAGGCGCTATGGCGAAACTCACATTGAAGGTCAATGGCCAGTCGCACACGCTGGACGTCGATCCCTCGACACCGCTGTTGTACGTGCTCAACGATGAGCTTCAGCTGCACGCGCCGAAATTCGGCTGCGGACTCGCGCAGTGCGGCGCCTGCACCGTCATCATGGGGGGCAAGGCGATCCGGTCGTGCGTGACGCCGGTCAGCGCCGTGGGGAACGCCGAGATCACCACGCTCGAAGGCCTCGGCACGCCCGAGCATCCCCACCCGCTGCAGCAGGCGTTCATCGACGAGCAGGCCGCCCAGTGCGGATTCTGTCTCAATGGCGTCATCCTGAACGCCAAGGCGTTTCTCGACAAGAACCCGAAGGCCACCGACCCGGAGATCAGCAAGGCCATGTCCGGCGTCCTGTGTCGCTGCTTTGTGCACGACCGGATGCTGCGGGCCATCAAGCGGTACGCGCGGGAGGTCCACTCATGATGCACAAGGACTTGGGCGACCCGGACGATGTGCCGCTGACCGACGATGCCCGCGGCGCACTCGACGGGTCGGGCTTCTCACGCCGCAGTTTCCTTAAAGGAACCGGCGCGCTCATCGTCACGTTCAGCGTGCTGGATATGAAGGAAGCGCTGGCGCAGCGGGGCGCGCGAGGCGTGAACGGGCCGGCATCGAGCGACCAGCTCGACTCGTGGATCGCCATCGGCGGAGACGGCCGGGTCACAGCCTACACCGGCAAGTGCGAACTCGGACAGGGCCTCTATACGGCTCAGACTCAGTTGGTCGCCGAAGAACTGGTGGTGCCGATCGCCAGAGTCACGCTGGTGCAGTGCGACACGGCCATCACGCCCGACCAGGGCACGACCGCAGGCAGCCAGTCGCATCCCGAGAACTTCAACCACCGCAACCTGGCCCAGGCAGCCGCGACGGCTCGCGAAGCCCTGATCAAGCTGGGCGCCGAGCGCCTGGGCGCGGCGGCCCCCGACCTCGATGTGGCGGAAGGCTTCGTCCGTGTGAAGGCCGAACCGGCCAGGCGAATCAGCTACGGCGAACTGATTGGCGACAAGAAGTTCACCGTCGCCATCGATCGGACGGCCAAGCGCCGGCCGGCCAGCGCCTGGACCGTGCTGGGCAAGCCGGTGAAACGCCTGGATATTCCCGCCATGGCGACGGGCACGTTCGAGTTCGTGCATGCGGTCCGCGTGCCCGGCATGGTACACGGACGGGTGGTCCGGCCACCGGCGATTGGCGCCACGCTGGTGAGCGTCGATGAAGCCTCGGTCCTCGGCATGCCTGGCGTGATCAAGGTTGTGATCAAGAGGAACTTTGTCGGCGTCGTCGCCGAGAAGCAGTTCCAGGCGGTGCAGGCGGTACGAGCGTTGAAGACCACATGGTCGGCGGGAACGGGGCTGCCGGACCAGGCCACCTTCTTCGACCACCTGCGACGGCAGAAACCGACGCGCGACGCCTTGACGGTGGATTCGACGGACGTCGATGCCACGCTGGCGAAGGCCGCCGAAGTCATGAAGTCGACCTACTGCTACCCGTACCAGATGCACGGGTCGATGGGCGCGTCCTGCGCGGTGGCGGACGTTGGCGCCGACAAGGCGACCATCTGGTCGGCCACGCAGGCAAGCCACCCGATGAAGAACTCGCTGGCCCTGGTCCTCGGCCTCCAGCCCGCGAACGTGCGCGTGATCTTCAGGACCGGATCCGGCTGCTATGGCCTCAATGCGGCCGATGCGGTGACATTCGACGCCGCCGTCCTCTCCCAGGCCGTGGGCAAGCCCGTGCGCGTGCAACTGACGCGCAAGGACGAGATGACGTCCGAGAACTACGGCTTTGCGTTCATCGTGGACCAGCGCGTCGGGCTGGACGCGTCGGGGCGGATCATCGCGTGGGATTGCGAGACGTGGAACCCGGCACTCGGCGGGCGGCCCGGCTACAACAGTCCCGGAAACATCCTGACCGGTTCGCTGCTCGGGTTTGCCCCTGCGGCGTTTACTCCGCAGTCGCCCGCGCCGCCGCCGTCCGGCGCCTATAACAACGGCAACAATGCCGTGCCGTCCTACGTCAGAGGCTGCGTCGCCGGCGAGTGCGGAGGCACGGGCACCGTCGCGAGCGAGCGCGTGTTGACGCACACCCTGCCGTCGGTGTTCTTCACGGCACCGCTGCGGTCGCCGGCGCGCCTCCAGAACACGTTCGCCCACGAGTCGTTCATCGACGAAATCGCCGCCCACGTCAAGGCCGATCCGGTTGCCTACCGGCTCCAGTATCTGGCCGATCAACGGTTGAAGGACGTGCTGACTGGAGCCGCACGCGCCGCCAAGTGGGACAGTCGTCCGTCGCCCCGCCCGGCGCGGGTGGACACGGGCGTCGCCACGGGCCGCGGCATCTCATGCGTCGCCTACGAGGGCGACAACGGTTACGGGGCGGTCGCGGCCGACGTCGAGGTCGACCAGGCGACGGGACGCGTCACCTGCAAGCGCCTCGTGGCCGCCGTCGACTGCGGGCCGATCTCCAATCCCGATGGCGTGGAGCATCAGACCTATGGCGGTGTCTTGCAGGGCTTGTTCCGAACTCTCACGGAAGAAATGACCTGGGACGCCGACAAGGTGACCTCGACCGACTGGCGCAGTTACCCGACGCCCACCCTGGGCACGGAGATGCCCGTCGTGGAGGTCGTGTTGAACAACCGGCCGGACGCCGAAGCGACGGGGGCCGGCGAGTTGTCGATCACCGTTGTCGCCGCGGCCATCGGCAACGCGATCTTCGATGCGACCGGCGCCCGCATTCGCCAGGTGCCGTTCACGGCCGCCCGCGTCAAGGCCGCGCTCGACGCGCGACAGCCGACCTGACGCGCCGGCGCCGGTGACCAATCCACACAACTGCAGGGAGCTGCCGGACAGCCGGGGAGCGGTGGTCCGTCATCGGTCGGGCTCCGGCGAGAGGGTCCCGTGGGCGGGCACCGGGCCTGGCTGCTCGTGCTCGACACCCGCGGCGCGGGCGTGTGGTGCAGCGTGCTGGCAATCTGGATCGAGGCGGAGAAAGCGATGATGAAGTACCTGCTCGCCGGACAGTCCATCCTGCGAGTGCGGTTGAAAGGCAGGCTGAAGCGATGATCCCCTCCACCATGCTCGCCGTCCAGGTGCTGCACGACGGCCGGCTCGTCACCGGCCCGGTCCCCGTCCCGGTACCCGATCCGGGCGAGGTGCTGATCAAGGTGGCCTGTTCGCCGATCAACCCATCCGATCTCGGGTTCGTTGCGGGCGTGCACGGTACGCCGATCGTCGCGGGACTCGAGGGCAGCGGCCGGGTCGTCGCGGCGGGTCCGGGCCTGATTCCACGGGCCCTGCACGGCCGCCGGGTCGCCTTTGCCTCGGCCCACGGCGGAGCCTGGGCCGAGTACGCGGTGGCGAAGGCGATGCGCTGCATCCCGCTCACACGGCGTGTGTCCACCGAGCAAGGGTCGATGCTGATCGTCAACCCGCTGACGGCTATCGCCTTCTTCGACATGGCGCGCCGGGGCCGCCACCACGCCATCGTCAACAACGCGGCGGCCAGCGCGCTCGGCCGCATGCTCATCCGCCTCGGCCGCCGCCACGGCATCCCGGTGATCAGCATTGTCCGGCGGCCCGAACAGGCCGGCGCGATCATGCAAGCCGGCGCCGCGCACGTGCTCGACAGCAGCGACCCGTCATTCGCGAGCGCCTTACGGGACCTCGCGGGCCGTCTGCGTGCGACGCTCGTCCTCGATGCCATCGGCGGCGCCCATACGCAAACACTGGTGGAGGCGGCCCCGCCCGGCAGCACGATCGTCGCCTACTCCGCGCTGGCCGGCGAACCAAGCACCTTCCACCCGCGCACGCTCATCGCCGAGGACAAGACGATCGTCGGCTTCTACCTGGGGAACTGGGCGGCGAAGAAGAACCTCGTCAGAACCATCCGGGACGTCATCGCCGTCCAGCAGCTGATCGGCAGCGGGCTCGAGACCGACGTCCGCCGCCGGATGCCGCTGGAGGCCGCGCAGCAAGCCGTTGACCTGTACGCGCGTGAGATGTCGGCCGGGAAGATCCTGCTGGTCGCGGACCCGGGCCAGGTGGCTCCGGCCTGACAGCTTTCGCCGGACTCGCACGGGCGGATCGTCAGCCCGCCGGTCGCCTGCTCAGCGCTCGAGCGTCGATCGCGCCCGGTAGCGGCGGCTCCACGTGAGGAGGGATCCGTCCTTCATCTTGACGCGGTAGTCGCCGTGGAACCACGGCTGGAACTCCGCCACCGCGTCGAGCCGGACGATCTCCGACCGGTTGATGCGCAGGAACTTCTCGGGGTCCAGCTTCTGCTCGATCTCGGCCAGCGTCCCGCGCCGCGAGAACTCGCCGCTGCGGGTGACGAGCCGGTAGTCGTTCCGGTCCGCGATGATGCGGTCGATCGTCTCCACGGCGACGAGGACCTGCCGCTCGGGGCCTTTGTCGACGAGAATCTGGCGCAGGTAGCGGGGCGCGGGCGTCACGGCGTCGATGAGCCGCTCGATACGGTCGCCGAGGTCAGCCCGCGGCGGGCCGGCCCGCTGGCGCCGCACCCGCTCGATCACGGCCGCGAACCGGCTCGGGGCGAACGGTTTCAGCAGGTAATCGAGCGCGTGCACCTCGAAGGCCTCCAGGGCGCGCTCGTCGTACGCCGTGATGAACACGATGAGCGGCATCGCGTCCACGCCCACCTGCCGGATCACCCCGAACCCGTCCAGTTTCGGCATCTGGATATCGAGCAGCACCAGGTCGGGTCGCGTGTCGCGAATCAACGCCGCGGCCTCCGCGCCGTCGGCGGCTTCACCCGCGATCTCGACGTCGGATTCGCGGGCGAGCAGCGTGCGAAGCTTCGCCCGCGCCGGCGCCTCGTCGTCGGCGATGAGCACCCGGATCATGACGCGGCGACCGTCGCGGCCCTGTACGGGATGACGATCCGCACCAGGTACCCGCCCCGTGCGCCGGGTCCCGCGTCGAAGCGCGGGGCGTCGCCATACAACAACGCCAGGCGTTCGGCGGTCGCCGTCAGGCCGATCCCGGTGCGGGGCTCGTCTCCGGCTGGCGGGCCGGGCCCGTCGTCTTCGACCTCGATCACCAGTGCGCTGCCGTCGAGCGCGGCGCGCACCTCGACCCGTCCGGCGCCGGTGACGGCCGCGTTGCCGTGGCGGATCGAGTTCTCCACCAGCGGCTGCAGGATCATGGATGGCACCAGCGCGTCCGTCGCTCGCTCGTCGATAGTCAGGGTGACGGCGAGCCGCTCGCCGAACCGGGCGCGCATGATGGCCAGGTAGAGGTCGAGCACCTCCAGTTCGACGCGCAGCGGCACTTCATCCCGTTGCGCGGTGTGCAGCGACGCCCGCAGCAGGTCCGACAGTTGCTGGATCATCTCGTCGGCCGCCGCCGGGTCCCGGTACATCGTCGACGAGATCGTATTGAGCGTGTTGAACAGGAAGTGCGGCTGGAGCTGGAGGCGCAGGTTCTTCAGCTGGGCCTGCGCCAGGTGCCCTTCGAGTTGCGCCGCCCGGACCTGCCGGACGTGCGCCGCGCGAAACGCTTCGACGGCGTGGATCCCGCCCACCATCGTGGCGAACACGATCGCCTCCATCGGAAGCTCCATGAGGTAGCGCATGGGCATGACGCCGTAATGGTACGGTCCGAGCCCCGCCAGCGGAAACAGTGCGAGCCGCATCACCCACAACAGCGTCGTCGCCGCGACACCGAATGCGGCCAGCGCGCCGATGTAGTACACCCAGTACCGCCGCCACGTGGCGCGGCCGAGCGGGACGCCCCGCACCAGCGCGCGGACGGGAAAGAACAGCACGCCGAGCGTGAGGCCGCCGGTCATCTCTTCGATGAACTTCGGCAGGACCGGCTCCCACTCCCCAGCGGCCAGCACGCCCAGATAGCGGTACGAGAACAGCAGCAGGCCCCAGGTGACGACACCCACGGCCCAGACCAGTGCGGCCCGCCCCCGCGAGAGCGCCGGGGTGCCGTCGTGGGCGTACCCGATCACCTGGCCCGCCCCGCTCGACATCGGTGTGACAACCTCCACCGCGCCATTCTACGCGCGCCGTGCCCGATTCGCGCCGGCCGCGTCATTCGTAGTGCCTCGCCCGGGCCCACACCGACTCGACCGGCGCGATCGAGCCGCGCGCCACGACGATCCGTTTGTGGTTCCGCCAGCTCATGCAGTACTCGCAATCGGTCCAGGCCACCTCGCGCACGTCCCGGAACAGCGTCCGCAGGGTCGCGACGTTCCCATCGACGGCAATCAGGACGTCGGTATTGGTGTGTCCGGCACTCCAGTGCCAGTACGTGTTCTGGCTGCCGATCACGCGTGGCAGTCCGCGCGGGGCGCCCAGCAATTCGACGGCGCCGGCCTGCCCGTAGCTCGGCGCGTAGACGATGGCGCGCCGCTGGTCTTCCGGGCTCAGGCTCCGGTACACGCGCTCGACGTCGTCGACGAACGACTCCCAACCGGTCCGGTCGGCAAGCAATTGCGGGATCGGCGACGTCTTGCCGCGCTCGACGGCGTAGGTCAGCCCCATCGCGGCGGCGTAGCGCGCCATGACCGGCGGCGCCAGCAACGGCACGACGATGGGCGCCAGCGCGAGGCCCGCCGCAGCGGTGGCGCCCACCAGCGCCACGCGAGCCGCACGCGCATGGACCAGCCGTTCGGTGGCGACGGCGCCTGCCGCCAGCAGGATCGGGAAGATGCCCGCCACCCGATCCGGCCGGCTCGTCTGGGACGCGACGTGCGCGACCAGCAGCAGGAGGCAGGTCACGCCGAGGAAGCGAAACAGGCCAGCGTCGCGACGGCCGAGCAGGACGGCGAATCCGGCGATCCACACCGGAAGCGTGACCGGGTTCATGGCCACCGCCAGGGTCGCCAGCGACCGGAGCGGCGGCGACGGCACGTTCTTCAGGAAGTGTGCGTTGCGATAGAACTCGATCGACGGAAAGCCGTTGGCCACCTCCCACCAGATGTTGGGGAGCGCCAGCAGGATCGCCACGCCCGCCCCTGCCAGCACCCAGCGGTCGGCGAGGATCCGGCGCGTGCGCGTGGCGAGTACGCCCAGGGCGAGCGCCGCGACGTAGACCATCGCCGTGTGCTTGTTCTCGAACGACAGGCCGACGAGCACGCCGACCAGGAGCCACAGCCGCGACTGGCCGGTCTGCACGATCCGCACGACGGTCAGGACGATCAACATCCACAGGAGCGGCTCGAACGCGTTCATCGAGAAGAAGCTGGACATTCCCAGGATCAGCAGCGCCAGGCCCGCCCCAATCGCCGCCAGCACCGTGGCAAAGCGGCCGCCGCCCAACCGCGCCACCAGCAGGCACGTCACCCAGACCGTCGCGCTGCCGGCCAGAAACGGCACCAGGCGCAGTCCAAGCAGGGAGTCGCCGAAGACTGTCCGCGTCAGCGCCAGGATCCAGGGCGCGAGCGGCGGATGATCGACGTACCCGAACGCGGGACGGGCCGCGCACGCGAAGTAGTAGAACTCGTCGATGAAGTAGCCGTAGCCCGGCGTCAGAAGTCCGGCAAGTTGAACGAGGAGCGGAACGGCCGACAACGCCACGAGCAGCCATCGGGTGGGCTTGTCGATCCGCCGGGAGTCGGGCGCGTTCACGTCCATGGTGGTCTCCTTTTCATTGACCGCGCCGAGCCCAGCGGGTGGTGGCGCGACCGCGATGCTGGAGACGAGATTCGCACGCGAACCGGCCCTCGCCCACCGCCGCCGGGACGAGCGGGACGGGGACGGGACCAGCGGGACAGCGCCGGGACGAAGGCGGCGGGCAACCGGGTTCAAAGACCACGGGGGAGGGCCCCAGCACCTGGAACCCTCCCCCGCATGTCCTGACGTCCGACGGGACCGGGCCTACTTCGCCTCGGCCTTCTCCGTCTTCTTCTTGAACATCGGCGCCACGTCCCGCTTGCCTTTATCGAGATACGTCACGCCCTTGTCCATCCACTCCGGCCGCGGCTTGCCCAGCAGGTAGTGGTCGAAGAACTCGTCCATGTGGACGGTCCAGTGCTTCATGTTGTCGCGGTTGCGCAGACCGTGCGGCTCGCCGTTGTAGCTGAACATGTAGGCTTCCTTGCCCAGCCGCCGCATCGCCGTGTTGAACTCGATCCCCTGGTACCACGGCACCGCGTCGTCCGCGTCGTTGTGGATCGTGAGGTACGGCGTCTTGATCTTCTTCACCCAGAAGATCGGCGAGTTCTCGATGTAGAGCAGCGGCACGTCCCACGGCGGCGCGCCGATGCGGCTCTGCGTCTTCTCGTACTGGAACTCGCGCACCATGCCCGTGCCCCAGCGGATGCCGCCGTAGGCGCTGATCATGTTCGACACCGACGCGCCGGCCTCGACCGCCGCAAAGATGTCCGTGCGCGTGATCAGGTGCGTGATCTGGTAGCCGCCCCACGAGTGGCCCTGGATGCCGACGCGCTTCTGGTCGATGAAGCCCATCGCCACCACCGTGTTCACCGCGGGGATGACGCACTTCTCCGCGCTCTCGCCCGGGAAGCCCGTCGTGTAGACGATGTCCGGCTGCAGCATCAGGTAGCCGTTGCTGACGTACCGGATGATGTTGATGCTCGTGCCCACGTTGGGCGTCCCGTAGGCGTGTAGCCCCTGCGACAGTCCCTCGTAGATGTAGACCATCAGCGGGTACTTCTTCGACGGGTCGAAGTCTTCCGGCTTCGTCAGGATGGCCTTCAGGTGCTTGCCGTCCGCGTTGACGTACTCGATCATCTCGGACCGGCCCCACACGAAGTCGGCCTGCTGCGGGTTCACGTTCGACACCTTCTTCATGTCCTTGAACGTGGTGTCGCTGGCCGTCCAGATGTCGGGATACTCGTCGAACCGCGACATCGTGAAGTAGATCGTGTCGGCCTTCTTCGCCTTCGTCGGGGCGCCGAACGCCTTGTCCTGCATTACGATCTTCTCGGGCGCCGACATCCCGGCAAACGGGACCCGATAGAAGCCCGTCGCCCGCGTCTTCTCGTTGGTCGCCATGAGCAGCAGCGGCTTGTCGGTCGGGACCGTCCGCTCCTCGGTGTCGAGGGTGCGGTAGCGGAAGATCAGATTCTGTTTCCGGCCCTCGCCGCCGGTGATCATCCGGGGACCCGTGCCGTCCGGTTTCACGTCCCACACGTCGAACTCGTCATTGAGCAGGACCGACGCATCGTTCGCCGTCCAGCCGGCCGTGCCGTGGGGGCCCGGGTCGTTCGGCGTCGTCGCATCCTGCTGAAACTTCGACTTGATCTTCTCGGTGAGATTCGTGCGCACGCCGTCGGCGATGCGATACGTGAACCAATGGCCGATGTTGTCGTCGAAGTAGAGGACGTACTTGCCGCCCGGGGAGAGCGTCGTGTTGCCGCCCCAGTGCTCCAGCACCTTCTTGGCCGCCGCCGTCTTCAGGTCGACCAGGTAGACATCGTTGTAGGTGGAATCCCAGGAGACTTCCATGCGGTACGGGAGCGGGTTGAGGCCGATGGCACGCGTCGGGTCCTCGGTGGGGTTCACCGTCGGCAGATCGGGCGTCGCCAACTGGACGAACTTCCGGTCCGCCATGTGGACCACCGCGCGGTACGTGCGATTGCGATCCTGCTCGGCCTGCACCTTCTGCATCGGCTGGATGGTCTGATCCTTGGAGGACCAGAGATCGACCTGAATCGGCGCGGGCGTCTTGTCGTTGGGATCCTTCGGCGCGGCCGGCGGATTGCCCGTCGACAGCACCAGCCGGGTACCGTCCTTCGAGAAGCGCGGCGCGACGTCGGCCACCACTTGGCCCTTGGGCATGCCGGGCGTCGCCGCGGACACGAGCTCGATCGCCTCGCCCGTCGGCGGCACGAAGACCGGCGTGGGCTTCTCGGGCAGCGGCACCTGTTCGGCCGCGGGCTTCTCTTCTCCGGAGGTAGGCCGGGGCTTCGGCCCCGGCTCGGCCGCCGCCGGCTTCGCGTCTCCGGATGTAGGCCGGGGCTTCAGCCCCGGCTCGGCCGCCACCGGCTTCGCTTCTCCGGATGTAGGCCGGGGCTTCAGCCCCGGCTTGGCCGCCGTCGCATCGGCTGGCTTCCACAGGTACACGCGATACGGCGACACCGGCTTGTCGTACTCCGCCGCGTCGCTCAGGAATACGACCTGCGTGCCCGCTTCGTCGAACGCCAGGTGCTTGTAGTGGCCCTTCCCGGTCAGCATCGTCTTCACGGTGCCGTCGCCGAGCTTGCGCAGGTACGCGCCATCCTTGGCGCCGTCGGTCGTCGACGTCGCGTACGCCAGCCAGGTGCCCTTGATGTCGAACGCGTACTCGACCACGTCGGCCATCGTTGTCTCTTCACCGGTGGCCAGGTTGCGCAGGATCAGATCCCATCCGGCGTCCTTGCGTTTCTCGCCGTCGGCCGAGGCACCGCTGCCCGCACCGCCGCCCGCGCGTCCGCCTGCCGCCGGCGCCGCGCCACCGCGGCCGCCGCGCCCCGCTGCGCCGCCGCCGCCCGCCCCGCCGGTGCCCTTGTAGTACGCCAGCCACGCCGACGATTCCTCCGGCACGCGGAAGCTGCCGATCTTGTCGACGGTTGTCACCTTGCCGTCCGCCAGGGTCATGATGCCCATGCCCGTCTTCGGTTCGGTGCGCGCACCCGCCGCGCCACCGCGGCCGCCGCGACCCGCGCGGCCGGCCTGCCTCGCCGGAGCCGGAGCCGGCGCAACTGCAGCCGCGGGTGGAGTGGTGGCAGCCGCCGGAGGCGTGGTCGCACCCGCGACCGGTGGAGTGGTGGCAGCAGCCGGCGCCGGCGTGGCTTCCTCGGCTGCCTTGTCCTTCTCTTCGTCAGCCTTCGACTGCGCGATGCTGAAGATGACGAACTTGCCGTCCTCGGTGAACGTCGGCGACGTCCCGCGCGGATGCTTGAACTCCTGCCCCGTCGCCAGATTGCGAACGACCAGCTCGCCGTCATCGCCCTGCGAGGTGATGGCGTACGCCAGCCACTTGCCGTCCACGGAGAGGCGCGTGCCGGCCGCCGACTTCCAGTAGTCGACAACATCGTAGGTCAGCGGCTTCTTGGAGGCCGCGCGCGGCTGGGCCGCAACAACAAGAACAAGAACGAGAATCGCGCACGTGGAAACCGCCACCGTACGCCACGGGAACCGCCGACGCATAGAGACTCCTTTGGAAGCAGGATCAGCCGGACCGGGGGCCGAAAAGGTCGGCCTATTATGGACGAGACGGGGCGGAAATGCTCGAAAAACGGATCGGATCCGTTCTCCCCGGCGCGCCGGCGCGCCATGCCGCGAATGGCGGGGTCCAGCCAGGCGAGCCCCGACTGGATGGCACGTCCGCTTGCGAGTCCCCTGGTATCGTGTGGCGATTCATCAAGAATCGCGTCTTGCGTCCCCAGTCATCCAGGGAGAACACACCGGCGCCCGGCGCTGAATACCCAGCGTCCTCAGTCCGCCCGGGCGGAATCGGCGTGGGGTGGTTCGGAGTACTTCTCCAGGCAATCCGGACAGATGCCATGGCTGAAGGTCGCGTCGGTGTGCCTGGAGACGAAGCTTTCCACCTGGTGCCAGTAGTTGCCATCGTCGCGGATCTTCTTGCACCAGGCACAGATGGGCACCAGGCCCGACAGTGTCTTGACGTTGGCCAGGGCGCTCTGCAACTCGGCCACGAGTCGGTCGCGCTCGGCGTCCGCTCGAATGCGCTCGGTGATGTCGATCGGAATCACCAGGGCCGCGCGTCGGCCGTCATGCACGAGCAGATGGGACGTGATCTCGACGTCGATGATCGTCCCGTCCTTCTTGCGGTGCCGCCAGACGCCGGCCTTCTGAAGGGGCGCCCGCGGGGAAGCGAGGTCCTCGGCCAGTCTCGCCAGGTCTTCGGCGGGACGGATGTCCTTGATGGTCATGCCCAGGAACTCGTCGCGTGAATACCCGTAGTGCGCGATGGCCGCAGGATTCACAGCGAGGAACGCGAGCGTCTCCAGGCCGTAGACAAACGCGGGATATGGATTGGTCTCGAACAGGCGCTGGTATCGATCTTCGCTCTGGCGCAGTGCTTCCGCCGCCCCTGCCCGGTCCCGGTAGATACGGCTGCGCTCCCCACGCCAGATGGCCCAGAGACCAGCCCCGAAGCCGGCCACCAGCGCGATCACGAGCACCCCGATCAGCCACGAATGTTCCCGCACCGGCGCGTCGGCCTCCGCGGTCTCCTGACGGAGCACCACGAACCAGGGCGAATTGGGCACGGCGCGCAGGTAGCCCACCACCGGATGCCCGGCCTTGTTCACGCCGTACACAATCCCTTCCCTGCCCAACACGGCCATGACCGCGGTCCGGTTGGTTTCCGACAGGGGAACGCGCTCGGTGAGGGCTGGGGCCGTTCGAGTCCTGAGTTCGTTCAGATACAGCGCCGCATTCCCGTCCCGGCGAACGAGTTTGACCTCGGCGGTGGCGGCTGGGACCGGCCAGTGGTTGAACATCGGATACAGAGACGTTTCCGGATCGATGCGCAGATAGAGAACCCCTGTCGCCCCGTCGGCACGCGAGTCGTCCAGGATGGGAATCAGGAGATCCAGGTACACCCGTTGGTCGCGTTCGTTCCGATGAAAATCCTGGAGCGTCACTCGACCCGATCGCAGGATGTCGGGCATGCGCTGCAGGACGGCGGCAGACGGGGGCGGCGTATCGGCGGGCATGGACAACAGCGTGACGCCATGGTCATCCAGGAGGCGGACCGAGTCATAGTTGCCGTCCCGGTAGTACTTGGCAAGCCACGCCTCGATCTCGTGCCGTGCGTCGGCGTGCTTCGTCCTGTCCAGAAAGCGGCTGACCAGGGCAAAAAAGGACCGGTTGCGAAACAGGATGGCGGCATCGGCCAGGCGCTCCTCGCGAAAGCGCACCAATTCGTTCACCTTCTGGTCCCCGATCGTGGCCAGTTCCTGCTCCACGTTGGCCCGGGTATGCTCGGCGAAATGTCGGAAGTAGAAATACCCCGACGTGGCACTCGCTGCCGTCAGGAGTACGAACACCAGGACAAACATCCGCGCCTGGCGGCGTTCGGCTTGTTTGCGAGACTCCGCCGTCATACCGGCATTGTAATGCCTGGCGAACACCGCGGACAGACCGGGCAGGGTGGGCCGTCGGCACCCGACGAAACTGGCATCGCGGCGTCTTGCGCTGCCGGACAGATCCGGCCTATCGTCTCCGTGAATGGAGACACGAACGATGGCCACGAGCGGAATGATCCGGACGGGATGGATGGTCGGACTGGCGCTCGCGCTGGCCGTCCCGGCTCACGCGCAGTTCAAGGTCGGCATCCCCCTGCCGCTCACGGGCGCCGAGGCCAAGTTCGGCGAGATGGAGAAGCAGGCCTACGAGCTGGCCGTCGAGGAGATCAACGCCAAAGGCGGCGTCAAAGGCCAGAAGCTGGTGCTCGACATCCAGGACAGCGGCGGCCGGCCCGAGGTGGCCACCTCGATCGTCGAGAAGTTCCTGACCACCAACAACTACCCCATCGTCATCGGCGAGTACACCAGCCAGTGCAGCTACGCCGTGGCGGCGGTCGCCGAACGCTACAAGCGCCCGTACCTGGTCGTCACCGGCGCGGCCGACAAGATCACGCAACAGGGCTGGAAGTACGTCTACCGGTTGAACCCGCCGTCCAGCCTCTACAACGAAGGCATCTGGAGCTTTTTCACGGCGGTCGCGAAGCCGTCGAGCCTCGCCATCCTGTACGAGAACACGGACTTCGGCACCAGCACGTCGCAGGCGATGAAGTCCTGGGCCGAGGCCAACGGCGTGGCGGTGAAAGCCTACGAGGGCTACCAGGCCGGCGCGGTGGACTTCAAGCCGACGCTACAGAAGATCAAGTCGCTCCGGCCCGACGTCATCTACATGGTGTCGTACCTGATGGACGCGTCGCTCTTGATGCGGCAGGCCAGGGAGCTCGACATCAACCCCAGGCTGTTCGTGGGCGGCGCCGCCGGCTTCACGCTGCCGGAGTTCCTGCAGAACGCGGCGGATGCGTCGGAGTTCGCCATGTCGGGCACGCTATGGACGCCCCAGGTGAAGTACCCGGGCGCCAAGGCGTTCTTCGACCGGTTCAAGCAGAAGTTTGGCAAGGAACCCGACTACCACGCCGCCGAAGCGTACGCCGCCGCGTACGTGCTGGCCGACACGTTGAAACGCGCCAGGTCATGGAGTCCCGAAGACATCCGCGACGCGCTTTCGAAAACCGATATGATGACGGCGTTCGGGCCGGTGAAGTTCGTGGCGTGGGACAAGTTCACGAACCAGAACCGGATGCCCACCCTCGTCCTGCAGGTGATCCGGAAGCAGTTCGAGACCGTCTGGCCGAAGGAGGGCGCCTCGGCCCCGTACGTCTTCCCCGTGCCGAGGTGGCGCGACCGGAAATAGCCACCTCCCAGAGGAGTCCATGTCGCCGGAAGTCGCGGGACAGATCGAGCTCTTCCTGCAGGTCGTCATCGCCGGGATCCTGATCGGGGGGCTGTACAGCGTCATCGGCCTCGGCATGTCGCTCATCATGGGCGTCATGCGCATCATCAACCTCGCCCATGGCGACCTGATGATGGTGGCGATGTACATCACGTACTTCGCCTTCACGCTGCTCCGGATCGATCCCTACGTCTCGCTGCTCATCGTGATCCCCGCGATGTTCGTCCTGGGCGCGCTCATCCAGCGCTACCTCATCAACGCGGTCATGTACGTCGATTCGATCCTGCCGCAGAACCAGGTGCTGCTGACGGTGGGCATCGGCATGGTCCTCTCGAACCTCGCGCTCGTCGCCTTCAGCGCGAACTACCGCTCCGTGCCCGTCTCCTACGCCGGCAAGACGCTCTACTGGGATATCGCGATCGGCGGCGAGACGATTTCGCTCTCGTTCAACGTGCCGCTCCTCGTCGCCTTCGCCATCGCCATCGCCCTCACCATGGGCCTGTTCGTCCTGCTGATGCGCACCGACGTCGGGCGGATGATCCGCGCCACCGCGCAGGACCGCGACGCCGCCGCCTTGATGGGCGTCAATACCCGGCGCATCACGATCATCACCTTCGGCCTGGGCTCGGCCCTGGTCGGCGCCGCCGGCGCGCTGCTGGTGCCGATCTACTACCTGTTCCCGTCGATCGGCGGGCCGTTCACGTCCAAGGCGTTCATCATCACCGTGCTCGGCGGCCTCGGCAACACGGCCGGCGCCATCCTCGGCGGCCTCGTGCTCGGCGTGGCCGAATCGCTCGGCTCCGCGTACATCTCGCTCGGCTACAAGGACGCCTTCGGCTTCGTGATGTTCGTCCTCGTGCTGATCTTCCTGCCCAAGGGCCTGCTCGGAAAGTCGAAGGTGTAGGCGATGCTCACCACTCGACTGAAGCCGTTCGCGCCGTTCCTCCTGCTGGCCGCCGTGCCCCTCGTCGTCTCGAGCACGTACTGGCTCCACCTGCTCATCCTGGTCCTGCTGTGGGTCGTCCTCGGCCAGGCCTGGAACCTGATCGGCGGCTACACCGGGCAGATTTCGTACGGGCACGCCGCCTTCTTCGGGATGGGCGCCTACACCACGGGCCTGATCTACCAGGCCACCGGCAACGCGGCCCTCGCGTGGTGGGGGCTGCTGGCCGGCGGCATCACCGCCATGCTGCTCGCCATCGTCATCGGCTGGATCTGCTTCCGCCTGCGCGGGCCCTACTTCGGCCTGTCCGTGCTCGCGCTGGCGGAAGTGCTCCGCCTGGTGGCCACCAACTGGAACTCGCTGACCAACGGCGCGGAAGGCATCGTCTTCATCCCGGCGTTCTCGAG
>Ga0334722_10000072_pt1 | contig 143510 bp, 166 predicted proteins | sample C3_bottom_MG_FD_207210 | JGI IMG/M metagenome (GOLD analysis project Ga0334722, IMG submission 207210) | Sediment microbial communities from Yellowstone Lake, YNP, Wyoming, USA - C3_bottom | ecosystem: Environmental > Aquatic > Freshwater > Lake > Sediment | place: USA: Wyoming | collected... | reverse complement strand
GAAAAATGGGCCGAATGGGATTCGAACCCACGACCTTTCGATATCTGAAAAGATATTATCAGTCGAACGCTCCAGCCAAGCTGAGCTATCGGCCCAAGAAATTTTTCTAGTCAACGGTCATTTAAGTTTGCTGGCTTTTCCATTTGATAGAACAACCCATAGATGGATCAAAATCCTTCTCTATTTTCTTTCCAGACAGCAGTTTTTCTATGTTATTGATCATAGTTTTTTCTGTAGCAATATCTTCTGGACTCATGGCATTGTCAATTCTGCCATGAAAGACAAGTTTTCTTTCTTGGTCAAAAAGGAAAGGATCAGGTGTACACACGGCACCATATTTTTTTGCAATCTCTTGTGCTTCGTCAACAAGATATGTGAATTTAATTCCCTTTTCTTTTGCAAACTTTTTCATATTTTCAAAACTATCATCAGGATAGTTTGTTGGATCGTTACTGTTTATTCCAATCATAATTATGTCATTTTTGAATTTATCATAGATCTCATTTAGCGCCTTTGTCTTTGCTTGTACATATGGACAGTGATTGCACATAAAGATTACAAGCATGGCCTTGTAGTTTTTGAATTCAGAAAGAACGTGTTTTTTATCATCTATTCCCAAAAGAGTAAAGTCAGGAGCCTTGTCACCTTTCTTTAAAACGACTTCTGATTTTAGTAATACCATAAAAAATTATGAGAATAATGTCAATAAAATCTTTGCTTGCATAAAGGCAACAATTAAAATCTGCACGATTAGCATCCCATACGATGGGCTGGTAGTTCAGCGGTAGAATACCCGCCTTGCACGCGGGGGGTCAGGGGTTCAAATCCCCTCCAGTCCACCTCTACTGTGAACCGAGACAGGTTCCATTCTGACACCCATTTTTTCTACTACTGCCTTTTCTTTTGGCAAGTTTCCAACAAATCTCCAACCCTGAGCTATTAACTCATCTACACGATCAAGTGCTACAACCATTTGATACGGTTGTTGTTGCGAGTTGGTTGATCTGTTTTCTGTTTTTTTCTCTTCTTGTATTTTTTCTCCAGTCCAAAGTTCTAGGTCAAGCAATTCTTCACTTCTTCTGAATGCTTGTCGCATCTCTTCAACAAGTGCAACAGGCAACATTCCTTTGTTTGTCGTATACTTTGCTTCCATGCTTCCCTTGTGTCCCATAAAGAAGACACGAAAGTCGTGAGCTATCTTTCCTCTTGACTCCGCCATGAGAAGTTGTGTATCAAAGTACGCCCTCAATACATACGGTCTCCATGTGAATCTAGGTCGGAATGTGTTGCGGATGTCATCGCTTATTCTTCCTGTTGCAAGAAATGTTTTTCCAGTGTTGTTTCCTCGATAGACCTTGTAGCTTCTATCCGGTCCTATTACTGCAGAATTCGGTTCAAGCCTTTCCCCTATTGCAATTCTTTCGTTAAGATATGCAAGAAGTTTGTGTGTCCCGTTTTCTGTCAGAAATGTGTAGTACTGGTGTCTTGCTTTTGAGAGTGTTCTTCTTACCACTATCATACAAGGGCTTTGAAGACATACTGCTGTTGTTCCCTGTATTGCAATGTCTGGCAGATCTGCAAGTGTCAGTCCATCTGTTGCATCATGGTTTCCAAGTACCTGCAACCTAAGACCAGATTTTGAGATAAGAGATACTATGGCTCCGGTTCGAAGTGAAGCTCTGTTGAAGATTTCTGTAATCTCGGATTGGTCTGGGACTCTCTCGCCTTCAAGTGTTGGCGTGCTATCTACATATCTGATCTTGATCTTTCTTTTGATCTCAATGTCGAACTGTCGCAACCAAGACTTGAGCGCAGTAAGTGTGCTGTCTATGTAGCCTGGTGCGTGTTTCTGCTCTTCCATCCAAGTTATGTGATCTTGTATTAGATCCGTCACAGCACGGAGGTTTTTGAGTCCAAGTTTTGCAAACTGCTTAGGTGTGGTGTTATTTACTTCGCAGAAATGCGATATCCTGCGTAGTCTCATGTCTGCAGTTAATGGACTTCCTCTTGCCAAGTTGTCGTACCATCGCTTCAGATCAGGGTTTGCAAGAAGTTGTTGCTTTTTGGTTTGTTTTTTGGCAGTAGTTGTTTGATGTAGTTGTTCTGTCAATTTTTTTCCCTCATCAGACCGCACTGCTTTGCGGTCCTCATCAGGTATAACAAACGAGTCTGTGGTATTTACCCTTTGCATGATATCCTTATTAGTATCTGATATATATTGTTCCTTGATTTGGGAACGTTCCAATTTTGGTGTGATGATATGATTGAATGATTACGAAAAGCAGTTAATGAATACACTAGAAGATAATCCTAATATTAACACTAGGAAATTCATTAAACTTTCAAAGCTTGGCAAGGCTACGTTCTACCAATACAGCCAAATCCTTGAAGCTTCAGGATATATTGCATACAAGACAGTCAAGAATCAAAGAATCTGGTATCTGGTAAGAAGAGACAAAAGACACAATCTTGGGGTACAAGACCTTGAGGATTCTGTACTTGAAAAAAGATACCATACCATCAAATCCAAAGTGATGAGAAGTCTTGCAAAGATACGCAAAGGCAAAATTACAGACAAGATAGATGTTTACGGAGATGCAATAGTTTTGATCCTAGCCCATCTTGGATCAATGAAACTGGTGACAATTTACAGACGGAAACGAGTTCCTCCAAGCTATCCTAGATTTACAAAAAGGCTTGATCTTTTGCTTGAAAAAATTTCTGATTCCAAGTTTTTTTCTGATTATGGGTTTGGAAGGACAGCGATTGATATCATAGCATATGATGTCGAGTCTAAACTGGATAAATTTCTAGGGATAAAGGACAAAAAAGAATCCATCTATTAGCTTGAAAGATCTTTTTACGTGCAATTTTATTTCATCTATTTACGGGTTAACAAGGTGGTAAGATCAACTAAAAAGAGTCTAGTTAGGTATGATTCCAATCTCTTAAAATCTCGCTTAAATTCGTTAAGAGAGCCAAGAATTTGGCTAATTTTTACTTTGGTCTTGCACAACACTAGCAAAAAAGGGCTTTAAAGCATCTAAAAAGCCCAATTTCGATGTGATTTTAATCTACCAGAATCTTGCCGAAACCTACAGAAATCAACAAGAATCTGTCCTGATTTTTACTCTGATCTTACATAACACTAACAAAAAATGGCATTATGTTTTGATTGATGGATACCAAATGTATCACATTTACCTTAGACCTCATTGAGATTGGATGAAAAACTCCTGCTGAGAAATGCGGTATTCAGATCAAAGGTGATAATAAGTGGATTACATTAATTCAAAATGCAAAAACGAAATGAATGATATCGAAGAATACCAATTTAAAATTAATACTGTAAATAGAATTATAGATAGTCATATTGAAGATTGGAAACAGTTTTCCAAAAGTGCTGATGAATTATTCGGTAGAATATTGAAATCCAACAAACAAGAAAAAAATACACTATTTGCAATATGTGGTGTGGGAATCACACTTCTTTTTGGCTTAGTCTCTGCACAGATACTTAAACAAAATGACTTGGAATATTATCTTTCTTTGGATATTGCTGTAGGTATCGGAATTTTTATTATTTATTCAATCAGTGATCATTATCTTAGAGAGTCATTTCTAAAACCAGCTCTTGCAATCATTAATTCACAAACTTATGTTGAGGCTCACAGATTAGGTTTTGCTGGTGCAACATATATGATTGAAAATGTAAACGCAGATCTGATCGCTAAACACTTTGTAATGACATATCTGATAGATGGTTCAAATAAAATTAGAATCACTGTAGCATTTGATAACCTACATTATAGCAAGTTAATAGCTAAACCTGTAAAACAAGAATTAAACAGAATAACAAATTTGTGGAAAATCGGAATATCAAACTCTGTTGATCTTTACAAGGCATCTGAAGGCGAATTTGAAAAAGAAAATTGGAAAACCTATGAAATATCGATTAAAGAAATCAAGGATTTATCTTTAGCTTCGACTTCAAAAAATCCTTAGTTATCTCCCGACACTCGATAGAGAGAGAAAAATAACGCATGAGACGACAACATGACAGAACCATAATTGTAAATGTAGGCACGAGAGGCAAGTTTTTCTTACTTAGACTAAGTTGACAAGATGTAGTAACATTGAATGCTCTATTTTTTATAACGGGTTGTTGTATGTATCATACAATGCAAATTACAGGTAGACGGGAACTAAAGGCTTTACATACATCAGATTTATCTGAATTACTAAAGAAATTCTCTCAATATGATGACTTTGTGAATAATAAATTACACTGTAGTGTATGCAATACTGTAATTTCAAAAGACAATATTGGAAGTATGAGATTACTTATGAGCAAATTGATTTTTACTTGTAACAAATCTTCATGTTATAATGAAACAGTAAAACAAACTTTAGATAAAAAATAATTCGAGTTCAAGACTAGTTTTTACTAATTAAGATAGAAAGATTAAGATAAAATCTCTTATTCATTTCAAGTATGGTTCTTGAGTTCTTATCATCAATTCCATTTATTGCGATTATTATTTATCTGATAAAAAACCCTGAGAAAGCTGAAAAATGGGGTAGCATATTAGCACGTGCTTTTTCTCATTTTAGTAAAAAGGCAGAACGACATAGCGTATCAGCAGATATTCAATCACGACTTTCCTCATACATTAAAAATTTCACTGTAGAAGGAGTTTTACCATATGGATTACGTTTCAAATGGATCGATGGAGCCAATTTTGAATCTTATGTAGAAGAAGGAGATGTGGTAGTCATAATGGATCATCATAATAACAATGCTAGAAATTTTTTAAGTGCAGTAATTGCATATACATCTCAAGCATTATTTCCAAGTGTAAGGGCTTATCTGCCCAAAGACGTATTGGATGCGTCAGAACTTCTTGTTCAGGAAAAAATCATCAGAGAGGAAAGACCAGATGCTTTAGAGATGTTTATGAAAGTTGTGTCTGAACGAATAAAAAATCCAACAGTAGAAAAAAATAAGAAAATATTTGACAGTATAGATCAAATGGGTTATTTTGAACCAATTCTCCTACCAGAGTTGACTCATGCTGGACATCGTCTTCAACAATCACCATTATCTGAAACTGAAACAGAAGTAAATGGATTTGTTACGTTCTTAGAACAAAGATCGAATAGGCAAAGTGGTGATGACTCTGTACCATTACAATATGATAGTAAATCATTTCATGTATCTATAGTGATAGTTGCAAAGAGTTTCATGATGGCTAAAGGCGTAAATCCCTATCTGCATAGAGTTCAAGATTCAATAGCACATAACTATGACTCAATTTACCTTATGACAAGAGAGGATAAAGCAAGCTTTTTTGATTCAGTAATAGATGCAATAAAAGAAAACACTGCTGCAAGTTTTAAGTGGAAAAAACAATTCAAGGCATTAGATGGTAAAAAACGTAAAGTGTATGCAATAGTATGTCTCTTTAGAATCTAATTTCATCTCTCAACACTTTACAGAGAGAATTATCTCCCTACCACTTGGGCAGAACTCAAAAATGGATTCAGACCTGTGAGAATTTGAATCCGTTAAATTACATTATTCTATAAGATCAATGTATCAGTTCCGATTTGTATGACTCATTTTGATAAAGACAAAAAACAAGCACACATAACCGCAACTAAACGCAGCTCCTTTAAGTATAAAGTGAATTTACAGGAACTAGATGGGTGGGGTTTAAATGAAAAACAGACACAAGTATCTTTTTTTAGCGCTAATTGCAATTGTTGTCTCACTCTCCATAAATTATGAATATTCTGCACTTGTAACCGGATATGTTTCTTCTTCCGGGTTTCAAAATGCATATGCAACACTTGGTTTTGAATTACCGGATATAGACACGCAGGCTAGTCCGGAAGGCAGTGTAACTGCATCACCAAATGTTAACGGTACAGATACTGTAACAGTCAGTCAGTATATTGGTACCATCGCTACTGCTACCCCCTATAATTCAGTGTGTGCAGTATTGAACGGTCCAGGTGGTCCATACACATTGTCTCCACCATGTTTTACTGGAACTTTCGATACCTCCATAACCCATGTGTTCACTTTCAATGAGACTTTATCATTAACAACACCAGGTACCTACTGTTATGATGCCAATGTAACTTCGATAATAGGTCTCGTGACAGAAATAGGAAATAGTACAAACCATGAATGCTTTACAATAGTTCCATCTGCACCTTTGAATGGTTCTATCACCATAGTCAAACACACTACTCCAGCTGGCAGCTCACAGCAATTCAACTTTACCAGTGACCTTGGCAATTTCACATTGAGTGATGGTCAAAACGCTACTTTTACAGCAGCTCCTGGCACCTTTAATTTTACAGAACTAGTGCCATCAGGCTGGAACCCTAACCCTATTAGAGTGTGTTTACTTAATGGTTCCAATGTTAGCTTCCCTGGACCTTCCGAGGTGACCGTCAACCTAGCTGCTGGCAGTCATGTTGTATGCACCTTTTACAATGTTGATCAGCATGGTACCATCACCATAGTCAAACACACCGAACCAGCTGGTAGCTCACAGCAATTCAACTTTACCGGCGACCTTGGCAATTTCACACTGGGTGATGGTCAGAATTTCACCAAGACTGTACTCCCAGGTAACTATACCATTCAGGAGATATTACCAACTGGATGGAAGATACACATTCTGGGATGTGCTGTCAAAGGCACTGGCAGCAGCATTGCTTTGTCCGGTTTGAATCCTACCTTTAAGATAGGTGATAATGGTACAGGGATATGCACATTCACAAATCAAGACATACATGGTCATATCACCATAGTCAAACACACCGAACCAGCTGGCAGCTCACAGCAATTCAAATTTACCGGCGACCTTGGCAATTTCACACTGGGTGATGGTCAGAATTTCACCAAGACTGTACTCCCAGGAAACTATACCGTTCAAGAGATAATACCAACTGGATGGAAGGCGCACTTCTTGATCTGTTTTGTCAGTAATAATAAAAATCATATTTCTTTTATTCCCATTAATGGTACAATTGGATTTAATATAAGTGACAATGGCACGGTGAAATGCGATCTCACAAATCAAGACATACTTGGTCAAATCACTATTATCAAACACACTGACCCAGCTGGCAGCTCACAGCAATTCAAATTTACCGGCGACCTTGGCAATTTCACATTAAGTGATGGTCAGAATTTCACCAAGACTGTACTCCCAGGAAACTATACCGTTCAAGAGATAATACCAACTGGATGGAAGGCGCAATTCTTGAAATGTTTTACCAATAGTATTGATAATCATATTTCGTTCGATCTTAATGGTACGATTGGATTTAAGATAGGTGACAATGGCACGGTAAAATGTGAACTCACAAACCAGGCGCATCAAACAATAATCGTAGAAAAGCGGACAATACCAGCCGCATCTCCAGGTAGCTTTACCTTCACAGGTGACGTAAGTGGTACCATTAGTGATGGAGGAAAGCTCATACGTATAGGTCTGCTGCCAGGAAATTATTCTGCCATCGAAAGCATTTCTTCAACCTTGAAGTTAACCGGAATAGTTTGCAATGATACCAACAGCATTGGTAACGTTACCGCAAGAAAAGCAACATTCGTACTAGATCCAAATGAAATCGTCAAATGCACCTTCACAAATACAAATGTCATTACAGTATCCATTGACATCAAGCCGCAGGATTCAAAGAATACAATTAGCATAAATAACGACCAGAGCGTGAGGGTCGCTATTCTCGGTTCTACTGCCGTTCCTGTTAACTTGATAGACATATCCCCCTTGTCGACTGATGCCCCAAGGTTTGGCGGGTCAACTCCGCAACCACCAACCAGCTTCACCATCCAGGACGTTAACGGAGATAAAAAGCCTGACCTTGTTCTAAAGTACAACGAGGGACCAAAGAACCCGTTGGGTTTCAAAAGTGGCGATACTCAAGGTTGCATAACTGGTAAGTTGTTAGACGGTACAATTATCCAAGGTTGCGATAAAGTGCGAATCATAAAGTAAGAATTTATTACATTTAGTCCATCGCAACTTACAATATCATTACTTTGATCTCTATCTTAAACAATCTCCAACAGATCACACTGTTCCATCTGACAAGAATCACCAACTTTTCCTTCGTTAAAGGGGGGATTTCTTTTTTTACTCTTTGTTGATAAACTCATTTACTTGTATGTTTTAAATTAAAATAAAAAATTTGGGAAAGGGTTTTGAAATAACCCTAATCACCTTATTATTTTCCGGACCAGAATGGATCCTGTCTCGGTCATGTGTGAGCCGAAACACCCTCCAGTCCATTCCCTCATATCATTCAAACAAGTTGATAGTATCAAAAAAACTCCTGCGGAACAAGCTGGAATAAAGCTAGATTTAGGACAGAATAAGATTGAAACCCTTATCAAGTTAGCATTACAGAAATAATTAATTGACTGCGGATGAAAAAATAAAGGAAGCAGAATTTTTTCTTCAAAAAATAATAGAGAATTATGAAAAATCACCTTTAGTCGAATATTATTTTCATGCCTTTTTGACTTCCACACGAAGTATTTCTGATTACCTACTAGAGGATTATAATAAAAAATATAATTTCAATATTACAGATTATGAAGAAGATTTTAGAAAAAAATTCAAAGATAAATGCTATGAAACTGGTGGACAACCAAGGAATTTGATAAATGGCATGATAGGCAAATCACAAAAATTACTTCTGATAACATAGGTAGTGATATGTGGCGAAAACGAAATTTAACTACACATAGAAGTGGAGAAAAACTAGATAATTTATCACAAATTATGTTCGGTGAGGACTTTCCAAAAGACAAGGCTATTGCCATAGATAGTCATAATGGAAAACCGATTAGATTTCTTCCCACCACAGTTATTTCCATAGAAGGTATGGCATTTGTAGATTTGAAAGAAGCATGTGAAAAATTCATTTCTCTTATGAGAGAGATGGTTTCAGAGGCTCATAGAAAGTTTCCATAAACCTCAAATCTTAACAGAGATAAAAATAATTCTAAACTAAATCTTGAATCCATTTATAATGTACATGTAATTAATCTCCTAAATGGTACTTGAATTTGATACAAAAATGCTGTTATATCTTGGTATAATAACAATAGGGATTTTTTTATTGCCAATCGAATCGGATCCGCCTGTGTACCTTATAGCTGGTATTGCTCTAGCGCTAATAGGAACAATTTTAGTTATTATTAAGGTAAAAAAGTAGTTTTTTATTTTAAAAATTAGGTTGTTTTAAATTTAGACTGTGTTTTAAGTGTCTCTGCCAGTTTTGCAAATATCTCATTTACCCCTACGTCGTTGAAATTAATAGTCACGTTTTCTCTAATTATCTGTTTTTCAAATCTCTCTTTAATTGCAAAAATTACAGATCCCCAATGAAGTATTCCTTTTAATTTTTCCTGAATTACTGACTCTGTATCTGGTAAGGCACCCATTGAAAATACAATACCGTTTGCCCAGTTTATGGTAGGTATTCCGCCTCCCATGGATCGATTTTGAGAAGCTACCATCTGAACAAAATCGTCAAAGCGGTATTCTATGATTTCATGAACTACAAGCCTTTTCCAAGGCTCAATTATTATCTCCAAGCTCAATTCTTGTAATAATGAAAGATGGATTTAAATACCATATTCGTTTTTTGATGGATAGGTAATTTAAAAATGCAAGATTGGTCACAAGCGGGCGTATACATTCCTTTGATGGTAGGATTGATTCCTGGATTCGTTTACTGGTGTGTAATTACCGCTCGTAGAAGCAAAAAGTAGATCGTAAAAATCTTCATTTTCTTTTTATATCATAAATCAACGCAAGTTTAGTAAAACCTTCTAATCCTCATTGTTTAGATTATGATATACATTATATGATTAATCACTAAAGTAAGGTGAATATTGTATGAAGATTGTATCTATGCTTGTCCTTTTGCTAGCATTTTCATTGCTTTCGTCAAATTTAGTATGGGCGCAAACACTTCCATCAAACACTAGTTTGACCGTAGAAATATTGCCTGCGTATAGCTATAGGGCAGATGACGGTACAACGGTAGTACTTGGTGAGGTTGTCAACCACAATAACTTTCCAATCACAGGTGTCACGATTGGCGTTTCCTTTTTAGATCAAAATTCCAATACCTTGGAATACAAGACTGGCTCTACTTTGCTTAAAGTTATACCAGGAAACGGAAAGGCTCCATTTTCAATTTCGTCAACAAAATCAGATCCTACTATAGAAAACGTTCAAACCAAAATTGCAGGGTTTACTTCTTCCTCATCTAGACAACAGGTCCTAAGCATTGTACCGGGACATTTACAAATTGCATCACAACTCTCGCTTTCTGGAACTATAAAAAATACCGGGACAATGATCTCCTCTGGAACTAAAGTTTATCTAATTTCATATGATGCATTTCAAAGAGTTGTGTCTGTATCTAATGCAGAACCAATTGATGTTGGGCCTGGAACAACATCTAGCTTCAGCATAACATCTGCTCCAAGCTCCCATGCAAAATCATACAAACTTGTTGCAGAATCTGATAACTATCAGTCAACTATCACCGATGTAACAGATGTCACTGCAACATTGCCAGTTATAATCAGCGGTACCTTAGTTACGGATCCGCAAGGTAACAAATATTCCACAATCCCAGTTGGAGCTCCTGTAAAAATTACAAGTGAATTAAGAAATCTTGGAAGCCAGACAACCCAGGCATATGTCTACTATGTACAAGTAAAAAATTTTGCAGGTCAGGTTGAATTTATTGGAAAATATTCAGCTATATTTCTTGGTCAAAGTGATAATGCAACAGTAATTTGGAATCCTACTACTGATGGACCGTATTTTATAGAAACATATGTGTGGAATTCTGATAATATTCCTCTTGCTCCGCCTGGATCTATAATAAACGTCGTACTTGTAAAGTCTCAACAGAGTTAATTTAACCCACAACGAAATGTATTCATGGCAAAATTCCATCTAGTTGCGCTTGGCGGCACGTTTGATATTTTACACAGAGGTCATTTTGCTTTATTACAAAAAGGATTCTCAATTTCGTCTAAAGTTATAATTGGTCTTACTAGTGATGAACTTGCTACAAAAAAAGGAAAGAGTCTTGTACATGGTTATTTTGAAAGATATAATACTTTAGAATCAATGATAAAGAAAAATTTTCCAAATTCTCAATTTGAAATAAGCAAATTGGATAATGATTTTGGGCCTGCAGTACTGGAAAAAGAAGTTGAGGCTTTGGTTGTAAGCGAAGAAACCGTAGGGAAAGGTCAGATACTAAATAAACTAAGACATGAGAGGCAACTGCCACCAGTAGAAATAGTGAGTGTTCCCATGGTCCTTGCAACTGATGGCAAACGCATTTCAACATCAAGGATTAAGGGTGCTGAAATTGATGCTGAGGGTAACTTGCGCTGAATTGACAAACAACTTTTCGAACTTTGAGTAAGTGTGCTAAAACGGGAAATTTACAGCACTAGACATTGAAAGAAATTACTGAACAAATGTTAAGAAAGATGTCAAACGATGTCACTAACCTAAAGGAAGGCCTTAATCCTGAAAATATCGCTTTTTGGTATAAAAAAGTAATCGACGAGGCAAAAGAGATGGCGCCTCCATGGCTTGTAGATAAGATAAAGGTAAAACAAGATCCTATACTTCATATGAAGTTTAACTTGGATATCTCAAAACGTGCTGTTAGATATCTGATGATGGCTATAGAAAATCATATTGACGAAATGCCGTATTCGACCAGATTGTATTTTCTAAAAGTTCAGGAAATACTTACAGATGAAATGAATAAGGCATTGGTATAGTTCATTCCTTTGTTATTTCTACTATATTTTCAATAACTTCAGTATTTGTTATCCTGCTTGTTTGTTCAACAACTGACTGAATAAAATCCGCAAAAGACTCTGCTTCTAGTTTATCTTTTAAAAGAATACTGTGTGCAGATTTGTCCTTTAGTGATACAATAATCTCGTTATCTATGATCTCTAAAATACCTGAAACAAAAGTCTCTTTGTTGTCTTTTACATAAATGAGACTTGATAGTTTCTGGGCTTCATACTTGTCTTCACAAATGATTCTTTTTTTCATATCATCAATCAAACAAAAATTTTTCTACTTGATCTTTTGCTTTTTCTCGTTTCTTTTTAAACTCTGTAATGAAAGGTTTTGCTGCATCTTTGAGATCACACTTGCATTCTCCACATAAAAGCTCCCCACCTTTACACTTTCTTGCTCTTTCATCAGATTCTTTTTCAGATTCAAAAAAATATCGTAGGTACCAAAAAACAGGACAGATATTAAAATTCGCTCCCAGTTTACGTTGTAATTCAACAGTTGGTTGTCCACCAGTAAACGAATTTGATATTTTTTTATCAATTACTTCGTCACTATCTGTTGTAAAGATGGCAGTTTCTGGTATGGATGATGACATTTTTCCTTTCATACCAAGACCAGGAAGAAATTTTGAATGAATCTGAGCTGGTTTTGGATATCCCATCTTTTCTGCAATGTCTCTAGTAACTCGCCAGTATGGATCTTGATCAATAGCAGCAGGTATGAGTACCGGTGTAGGTTTTCCCTCTAAAACTGATGGAAGAAAACATGGTGCAGCCTGAATTGGGGGAAAACCAATCATGCCAATATTTGTAGAATTTTGAAAACCAAATGCCGCCTTAACGGTAGAATAGGTTATTCTTTTTGCAATTTCAAGTGAAATAGGGTAAATTTTTTTGATGTCTTTAGTATCGATAAGAATTTTTGTTTTTTTTGGGTCAAAACCTACTGCAATTATATCTAAAATATTCTCTTTTGTATACTTTGACACATCATCAAATGATTTTTCATCGCTATAGAGGAATTTTTCATCATCAGTGATTTGAAAAATCAAATTTACATCGAATTTATCCTGTAGATACTTTGTAAAGATCCATGGAAGTAAATGTCCCATGTGAACTAGACCTGAGGGACCTCGTCCTGTATAAAGATAGAATTTGTTTCCCTTTTCATATTCAGTTAAGACCTTGTCTAAATCTCTGTGACTGAAAAAATATCCTAGTTTTAACATTGGATGTAATTCACCTGTGATTTTTTCTATCTTTTTTTGTAGTTCTGGTGAAATCTTTTCAGTTCCAAATTTTTGTACAAGTTTTTCATAGTCAACGTCGCCTTCCACACTCCAAGGAGTAACTGTGAATTCGTCAACTGACATTCATCATTCAGTTAGGTTAAGGTTTAAAAAGTCTTTTTGACTCTTTGTGATAATGTCACAAGTTCTTCATCCAATAGAACAAAAGATTCTCAAATCATTATTTGAAAAACAAAACTTAACACCAGAAGATCTTTGTGAAAAAACACAACTATCTATAGATCAAATGAGACGTGGCATTGAGTGGCTCAAATTCAAGGAACTAGTTCAAGTTAATGAATCTGAGAAAAATTTTGTTGCACTAGGAAAGATGGGAAATGAAGCGCTTGAGAAGGGATTGCCAGAACGACAACTTGTTAATTACCTCAAGTCAATAAATGGTTTTTCTTGTGAAATCAGTCAAGCAAAGAATGAGCTAAAAAATGAGTTTAGTCCAGCCATTGCAAATGCAAAGAAAAACGGCTGGATAGAAATTTACGAAAATAGAATTTTACTTAAAGGATATCATGATACCACTCCTGAAGAACGAGCTATCAAATTAATTGCATCCAAGAGTCCTCCTGTATTATCGATAGATGAAATAGAGGATAAGAGTACACTTGACTCGCTGAAAAAAAGGCCTGAATTTCTTACCTTTACTTTTACAAAATATACTTCAGTAAATCTTACTGAAAAAGGAATAGAAACAGCAAAGAACGCATCAAGTGATACATCTGATGTTGCTGTAAGAGCGATTGATGTAGAAGCTCCTGCACCTACAGTTTTTGCTGCAAGATCACATCCACTCCAAGACGTAATTAATGAAGTAAGAGAAATTTTCATTGGACTAGGATTTGAAGAAATCATTGGTAATCAAACTCAATCTAGCTTTTGGAATTTTGATGCACTTTTTACTCCACAAGATCATCCTGCAAGAGAAATGCAAGACACATTTTACCTTAAAGGATTACATGCAAAAAACATTGGCACTAAAAATCAAATATCAAATGTATCTCAAGTTCATAAAAAAGGATGGAAATATGATTGGAAACTAGAAGAATCTAAAAGATTAGTTTTACGTACACACACAACCTGTGTAACAATAAAAGAATTGGCAGATAGCAGACCTGAAGAAGCCAGAATATTTTCTATCGGCAGAGTCTTTAGAAATGAAAAAGTCAGCTACAAACACCTAGTTGAGTTTAACCAGGTAGAGGGAGTAGTGGTTGGTAAGAATGTCTCATTGAGAGATTTGATGGGATTACAAAGGGAATTTTACTTGAAGATGGGCATGAAAAAAATAAAGTTTTGGCCTACTTTCTTTCCTTACACTGAACCGTCTTTACAATCAATGGTATATAATGAAAAGCTTGGAAAATGGGTAGAGCTTTTTGGTATGGGTATTTTTAGACCTGAGGTAACAATTCCGCTTGGAATAAAAAATCCAGTTCTTGCTTGGGGTGGAGGAATTGAAAGAATTGCAATGCTCAAATATGGATTGGATGATGTACGTGAACTTTACAATAACAACCTTGGTTGGTTGAGGAATGTACCAAAATGCCAGTAGTTGCTTTGTATTTTGACAGGATTGCAAATATCCTTGGCAAAAAAATATCAAAAGAAAAAATCATTTCAACACTACCTTTTATTGGACTAGATATTGAGGAGGAGACAAAAAATTATGTTAATGTGGAATATAGTCCTAACCGACCTGATTATTCAACAGATTATGGAATAGTATCTAGCCTGCAAGGTCTTCTTGGAATAAAAACCGGAATGCCAAAACTAAAAATCAAAAAAGGAAAAGATGTCATAATAGTAAATCCGTCAGTAAAAAAGGTAAGACCATTTGTAACAGCAATAGAGGCAAAAAATGGAAAGCTTGACGATGAAACAATACAACAGATTATTGTGATGCAGGAGGATCTTCATAATGGAATTGGAAGAAGGAGAAAAAAGACATCAATAGGCATACATGATCTAGATAAAATTTCATTTCCGTTAACATATACCGCAACTAGTAAGAACCACAAATTCATTCCTCTTGAATCGTCAAAAGAAATGACAATAAATGAAATTCTTGAGAAAGATGAAACAGGTATAAAATATGGACACTTAATAAAAAACTCTGAAAAAGCTCCCGTTATCTTAGATTCAAAAGGTCTTACGATATCATTTCCACCAATAATAAATTCAGAACGAACAAAGATTTCAAAAAATACTAAAAATCTACTAGTAGAAGTTACAGCAATTGAAAAAAACGCTGCTGAAGATACTCTTGCGGTAATAGCAAACATACTTCAAGATGCTGGTTTTGAACTCGTCTCTATAAAAATTAGTGGCGCTAATAACTCTACTCCGTTGTTGAAACCCAGAAGTATGATTCTTGATGCTGAACTGGTAAACAAAACACTTGGCATAAAAATTTCAATACCTAAAATGGTGTCTGCACTTAGAAAGAGTAGATTAGATGCTCAAGGCAAAGGAAAAAAAATTGTTTGTACTATTCCTCGATATAGGACCGATATTTTTGGATCGATGGATCTTGTTGAAGAAGTAGCCCTTGGATATGGTATGGAAAACTTTGAACCAACAATTCCTGAATCTATTTCTGTTGGTCAAAAAAATAAAATCACAACTACATTAGATTCGATAAGTTCAGTAATGATCGGACTTGGATATTCTGAAGTAATGAATCTCGGTCTAGTTAGTCAACGTGTCTTATATGATTATACAAAAAGAGATGCTTCTAAGATTATCTCAGTTAGTGATTCTAAAAGTCAGGAGCATACCATACTACGTAATGCTATATTGCCTGGTCTAATTGATACTTTATCTAGAAATATTCATGAACCATATCCACAAATGCTCTTTGAGACTGGCACTGTATTCCTAAAAAACAATGATGAAATTAAAGAAGAAATTCATCTCGCATGTGTTAGTGCCCATAATGATGTTAGCTTTACAGAAATAAAATCAGTTTTACAGTCTTTTCTTAAAACAACATTTGGTCTAGAGTGTAAAACCATCACTTCTTCAAATTCAATGTTTATTGAAGGTAGAAGTGCGGACATATTTGTTAACAACAAAATTGGTGAAATTGGAGAGATTCTTTCTGAGATAACTGACAATTTCAAGTTGAGAGTACCTATTGCAGGTTTTGAGATAAGACTCACTGAATTATATTAAACGAATAACAAATTATTTCTGCCCCAAAAGCACGCAGACGGACTGGTATGATAAAACATGATTTTTGGTCCACCCAGCCGTGCGACATGGGCACCCCGGTACAAGAACAAGATGAGGGTTGGCTAAACGCTACCAATGATTTTTTGTGGGTCAGAACCGGGGAACATTTACTAATTTTTACTTGATACATATTGTAAAATGATTTTCAATAATTTTCATATTTTATTATTCAATTTTCTGTCTAATTATAAATAAAATGAAGTTTTTTGTATTGGTACCCAGTCAAAACCAGCGATAGATCTATTGATATATTTGCATTGTATAGGTACTATATGGCAACTGCATATGTGTTAATAAATTGCGAGCTTGGTTCTGAAGAATCAATTATCAGCCAGTTGAAAGCAATTCAGGGTGTTAAAGAGGTACATGGTACCTTTGGTGCCTATGATATTTTGGCCAAAATAGAATCGCCAACAGTAGAAGCTCTAAGAGAAGTAATAACTTGGAAAATTCGTAAAATCGAAAAGATCCGTTCTACTCTAACGTTGATGGGAATAGAAGGCCAAAGTTAACTTATTCCACTTTTTGTGGATAAGTAATAAACAATCCCTCTTATGAATCTGAATTGTTTTTGAATTTATTGCCAACCGTTTTTTTATTTATTATTTTATGTTGCGTCTTAATGCAAAGACCTTTTAATTATAATGTAATTTTTGCAAATATGTTGGTACATTTTATTTTTCTTGTAAAAGAAGATGAATTGGAAAAAAGATCTTGGGAATTTGAATATGTATCAAAAATGGCACAATTTTATAAAAAATGGATTGCCGAAACTTTCTCAAAGCAGGTAGATGTACTTTCAGATCAAATGATAGTAAGATCTGGGCGTTCTTTTAATTTAGTTAATGTTCCTGCTCTTATTGAAGATCACAGAAAAAGGGGAGGAGATATTTTTCACTTTTATTTGACATATTTTAGGCCGCTGTGGACAGATTGTACATGTGAAGGATATTTTGCTGAAAACTTTGGCATGGTTTGGTGGGAAAAGAATGATAAAAAAGACGACATTTCATTTTTAATGGATAAAAACTGTGTCAAAGTTTCGCACGAACTTGCTCATGAGTTTTTAAGACAATCTGGTTACAAAAATTACAAGGAACTTGTACATGACGTATGGGATAAGCACCTTTTTGCATCATTGCCTTTTGAATATTATGATGAAAATTTTGTAAAGACTAACAATCAACCAATTTTTGCAACAATTGATGTCTCAGGCTTTCGGTTATAGTAGCATCACCAGTTTCTTTTAACCTCAAAATTTCATATTGAATTAATGTTAAATTGTAGAGGAGAATGTAAAACCAAGTTTAAACCATCTCTTGGAAAAACTATCTTTCGTTACATGGATGGCCAAAAAAGATGCGGTGTTTGCGGAGTGTATTTCAGATGGGATGGTACAAAATGCCCCTGCTGTAGTGCAGTATTGCATGTTAGACCGCGACATTCTAGGGCAAAAGAAAAGTATTATGAAAAAGATGGTATAAAATGGCTGTAAAAGACTATAAGGAGGTCTTTGAAATTTTTTTTATGCCAGAATTCATATGTCCAGATTGCGGGCAAAAATTATTTCATGAAAATGAAACCACTCTAAATGTAGAAAAACAAGTCCACGCAAAATTCTGTTCAGCTAAAAAAGCACACTAACACTTTGTTACAGAATAGATTCTGTTTTCAAAACTTGCTGTTTTAAAGTCTATTTTATTTTCTGGATCTTTCTTACGTGATTTGCTTAGTTTCTCCAAGTTCACTAATGCCTCGCCATCAAAACCTACTGAAGATCCGAAAATTCCATCTGTTAAAAGATTTCCATGTTCACCTTTCTTTATGTCATCAACAATTTCATAGAATTTTATTGCCTCTTTTTTGGATGTGGGGCCACCAGTTGATTTGTTAAAGCCAACGGCAATGTACATGCCATTGTTTTTTACAGCCACTGGCACTTTGTGAACTTTGCCTGATGCACCGGGAATTTTCTCATTAAGTAAAATCTCACACTTGTGGAACATACTTGATATGTAAGCAAAAAAGCGATAATTTGCATAAAGACCAGAGGCGTCTTCAGCACAATCAACAAAAACACGGTGAAGCAATTCAAGAGCAGTATCATTCATGCTCTGCAGGCGATCTTCAATTCTGCCCTTTTTAATAAGTTCAGAATTACAATCTAGTGCCACTTTTTCCAGAATGAAATGTGGCAGGTTATAGTTTTTCAGTGTGGAAACATATGTCCCAGTTTTAGATCCGCCAAAACTTGGAAAATTACTACGACTCAAAAATAGTTACCTCCTGTACATTTTATATTAACTTCAAACATCCCCACTAAGATCAGAACTTTTATAGATGCTTTTAGCTTATAACTGTTCTCTAAAATAAAAAATAAAATGGTGGGGCCGACCGGAGTTGAACCGGCGACACACGGGTCACTACAGCTCCAAACTGTACATCATCCTTTCGTCAGTGAAGCTAGTTGAACCACTGGAGCCCTTAGCGGTGATCATGTGATCTATCCTGTCGCCATGCCAGGCTAGGCTACGACCCCACGTAATGAACATAAAAACACTCGAATTTTAATTTACTTAACCGCCGAAGATTTATTTGTTATAGACCGATCTAATTTGTTAGTGTGATTTTGTCGAAATTTATCTCAACTATTTCAACTAATTTACTAGTAAATCTGAACTATGAAAAGAGAAACACTGGAAAATGAACCTAATTTTGTGTAGGAAAATCTAAAATGGTAAAACCTGTGATGCTTTTACTTGGAGCCCTTCCTGTTTTGGTAGCCATTTTTATCGTAGTACCACAACTCATCAGACCAGAAGTTCCAACATCTGCAGTAAATTCTGACGATATAATTTCTATAGAATATGACAAACAGCATTTAAAGAAAGTATCATTTGGATTGACCGAAAGTCTAGGTGCTGATAGAACGGAGGTTCTTGCCATACAAAATAATGGAGAAACAACTTACCAACTCACGCAAAATGGGTATTCTGAACCTGATGTAAAATATCAACTAGAAAAATCAGAATTAACAAAACTAACAGCATTGATTAAAGAAACTGGGTTTATAGAAATTCCTTCTGACTCTTTTCCTGTCAAACCAGATGCGCGAGAATATGACAAATTTGGTCTGCAAGTGACGCTAAACGGTAAGTCAGTTAATCTTCATTGGGCTGAACAAAATGCAAGCCAAACCTTTATTCCTCCTATTGTAACCCAAGTTCAATCTGAACTTGACGGAATAATTGCAGAAATAATAAAATAAATAGATCTCGCAGCGATCATATCTCATGATACCGCTTTCTGGTGATATTGCAGACACAAAAGGAATAATCAAGGAAAAAATAGAGTCATATTCCATCAAACGAGGAACGTCCACACTTAAACGGGGATTTGCACACATGTTGAAAAATGGGGTCGTAATGGATGTTACAACTGTTGAACAAGCACAAATAGCTGAAGATACAGGAGCGGTTTCTGTAATGGTTTTAGATAAACTTCCATCGGATGTAAGAAAAGCTGGAGGAGTTGCAAGAACTGCAAGTATTAGAGTTATTGAAGAAATTATGGATGCGGTAACAATTCCTGTAATGGCAAAATGTAGAATAGGACACGTTTACGAAGCTATGGTTTTACAAGAAACAGATGTCGATATGATTGATGAATCTGAGGTTTTGACTCCTGCTGATGAATTCAGGCATATATGGAAATGGGACTTTACCACACCATTTGTAAACGGAGCAAGAAGTCTTGGGGAAGCTCTTCGAAGAATAGAAGAAGGTGCAGCAATGATTAGGACAAAAGGTGAACCTGGAACAGGAAACGTGGCAGAAGCAGTAACTCACATTAAAAATGTAAACAATGAACTTCGAAAGATAAAATCAATTTATGATTCGGGTGATGAACAAGATTTAGTTAGTGCTGCAAGAGAGATGAAAGTTTCATACTCTCTTGTAGAGGAAACAGCTAGTCTTGGAAGGCTGCCTGTTGTTAATTTTGCAGCTGGTGGAATATCAACTCCCGCAGACGCTGCATATCTTATGACACTTGGGTGTGATGGAATTTTTGTAGGTTCTGGAGTGTTCAAAGCTGAGGATGCCAAAGAACGAGCACAAGCTATAGTTCTTGCAACTACGTTTTGGGAAGACCCTGATAAAGTAAAAGAAGCTCAAAAAATGATAGACGAAAGGCAATCTATGTTGGGTCTTGATACCAAAAACTTGGAGCTTAGAATGCAAGAGCGTGGAAGCACAGCATGAGCGGGCTTAACATTGGAGTACTTGCTGTTCAAGGTGATGTTGCAGAAAATATAATGGCAACAAAAATGGCTATGGAAGAACTTGGTATTGAAGGAATTGTAAATGAAATAAAAAACCCAGAACAAATTTCTGATCTTGACGGTTTGATCATTCCAGGAGGAGAAAGTACAGTAATAGGCACACTTTCACTAGTAAACGGTTCTCTAAAAAAGATAAAAGAAAAAATTGCTTCTGGCATGCCTGTTTTTGGAATTTGTGCTGGTCTGATATTGCTCTCAAAAAAAGTAAAAGACCGAGTAGTAGGTGAGATGGATCAACCACTGTTAGATTTCCTAGATGTAAAAATTGAACGAAATGCATTTGGAAGGCAATGCGATTCTTTTGAATCAGAAATTTCGATGGAAAAGATAGGGGTTCCAAAATTTCCAGGCGTCTTTATAAGAGCACCTTCAATTATAGAAACTGGACGCAACGTGGAAATAATATCAAAATTTAATGAAAAAATAATTGCAGTAAAACAAGGAAAAATTCTTGGTACGTCCTTTCATCCTGAATTAACAGATGATCTTTCATTACACAAATATTTTGTAAACCTTGTTAAAGAAAAAAACTAGCAAAATAATCTACATAGACTTAATTTTTGAAAAACAATTTTTTGACATTGTTTGTAACTATAAATTGTAGATGATTCCAATACATATTATGGAAATAGAAACCACACCTGAACTTGTATCACATGTTTATAAAAAAAGTGAAGAAAATATTTCCAAATATAAAAAGAAGGTAAACAGAGCACTTACACTTACTGAGAAGATCCTCGTAGGACACTTGGAAGAGTTAGTAGAAGAGTACAATTTACAGAGAGGCAAGAGTTATGTCTATTTGGGACCTGACAGAGTGGCCTTACAAGATGTCACTGGGCAGATGGTTGTTTTACAGTTTATGCAATCAGGATTGAAAAGAACAGCACTTCCAACAACAGTTCACTGTGATCATTTGATCCAAGCTAGAATTGAAGGCGCAGTTGATACCTTGGTTGCTCTTGATGAAAACAGTGAAGTGTACAAGTTTTTGGAATCAGCCTGTAGTAAATACGGGATGGGTTTCTGGAAACCTGGAGCTGGTATAATCCATCAAGTTGTTCTTGAAAACTATGCATTTCCAGGAGGTCTTATGATTGGAACCGACTCTCATACGCCAAATGCGGGTGGTCTTGGAATGCTTGCCATAGGTGTTGGTGGAGTAGACGCAGCTGAGGTAATGGCTGGACTTCCTTGGGAACTTTTGTATCCAAAAAGAATTGGAATTTATTTGAAAGGTGAGCTTAACGGATGGACTGCTCCAAAAGATATCATTCTACATGTGGCAGGAAAACTTACAGTTTCTGGTGGAACTAATGCAGTCATTGAATACTTTGGACCTGGTACAAGATCAATTAGTTGTACAGGAAAAGCAACAATAACAAACATGGGAGCTGAGATTGGGGCTACATGTTCTATCTTTCCATACGATGAAAGAATGGAAACTTATCTTAGAGTTACAAATCGTGAAAAAATTGCAGATCTTGCAAACCGGAACATGTACTTGCTTACCCCAGATCCTGAAGTGGAACAAAATCCAGAAAAATATTTTGATCAAATAATAGAGATAGATCTTTCACAACTTGAACCTAATATTGTAGGACCGCACACTCCTGATCTTACCAGACCCGTTTCACAATTGGCAGACGATGTCAAGAAAAATAACTATCTTGACAGTATCTCAGTAGCTCTCATAGGAAGTTGTACTAATTCCTCTTATGAGGATATGTCAAGAGCTGCCAGCATTGCTGAACAAGCAAAATTAAAAGGAATAAAAGCAAAAATTCCACTTCTTGTTACTCCAGGATCAGAACAAATACGTGCTACCATAGAACGTGATGGTCAAATGGACTCTCTAAAAGCAATTGGAGCTACCGTCCTTGCAAATGCTTGTGGGCCATGCATAGGACAATGGAGCAGACCAGAATTAAAAAAAGGAGAACCAAATACCATAGTCACATCCTATAACCGAAATTTTCCTGGAAGAAATGATGGAAGAAGAGAAACAATGAATTTCATTGGTAGTCCTGAATTAGTAATTGCCTTGGCTCTTGGAGGAAGGCTATCATTTAACCCTCTCAAGGACTCACTAATCGCACCAGATGGCTCTGAATTCAAACTACAACCTCCGCCAATAGCGCCAGAAGTGCCATCTAATGGGTTCAAAAATACGGAAGGCGTCTATATTCAGCCATCAAAAAATCCTGACAGTGTAGAGGTTATCATCAATAAAAATAGTAATAGACTACAAAAACTGGAACCTTTTACAAAATGGAATGGAAATGACTTTCAAGATCTTCCAGTACTGATAAAGACCAAGGGAAAAACTACTACAGATCATATCTCTCCTGCAGGTCACTGGCTTACATTTCGGGGTCATTTGGATAATCTTAGTGACAATATGTTTCTTAGTGCAGTAAATGCTTTTGATGACGAAGTTGGTAAAGCAAAAAACATGATCAATGGAAAGATAGAACCAATTCCACAGATAGCAAGACAGTATAAACAAAATGGCATAAAATGGATTGTAATTGGTGATGCTAATTATGGGGAAGGGAGCAGCAGAGAACATGCTGCTATGACTCCTAGGTATCTAGGATGTGCTATAGTTGTTGCAAAAAGTTTTGCACGTATTCATGAAACTAATTTGAAAAAACAAGGAATACTTGCTTTAACTTTTGAGAATCCAAATGATTATGAGAAAATAAGAGAATCTGATAAAATCAGTATTGTGAATCTACACAACTTGGAGCCTGGAAAACCTGTAAAATGCTATCTTAATCATTCTGATGGAACAAAAGAAAAGATACCACTAAATCATTCTTACAATAAATTTCAAATAGATTGGTTCAAGGCAGGTTCTGCCTTGAATATTCTTCGACAAAAGGAAAAGTCAGAATAACCTAAATTTTCTATAAAAATCCGATAAAAGAAGCAATATTATTTTGCTACCAGTGAATTGATAATTCTACTAGTATTTTACACAATAAATTCAAATATTTTGAAGACAATATTATTACATGAGGTCAATTACTCGTCAAGAGACGGGCAAATCTGAAGTTAGAATCGTGGAAGGACTCGTTAAATTTTTGTGATTCTTATGCTGGACGAAAAATTTGATCCTAACGCGCTTTACAATAGAGTCGTACACTACTATATTGACAAAAAAGGATACTCAAAAGAAAAAGCAAATACCATTGCTCAAAAAGTAGTGGAAAGAGAAAAGACGCGAAGGATTTGTAAAAATATAAAATGTAAACATCCGATGGATGATCACATCAGAACTCAAGAAACATGTCTTGTCTTAGATTGTGATTGTAGACACTTTGTTAGTTAAATCTTGAGAATGATTTTACCAAACTGATTACTCTTATCCATCTTTTCATGCGCCTGTCTTGCATCTTTCAATTTATAGATACTATCGATTACAGGTTTTATTCTTTTTAACTTCATAAATTTATGAAGTGAAACAAGCTGAGATTTTGATCCAAGATACACTCCAATAATTTGTGCTTCTTTACTATAAAATTCACGTATGTTTATTGTGGCCTCTGATCCGGTTGTTGTTCCACATGCCAACATCTTTCCACCCACTTTTAGTACGTTAAGGCTGACTGGCCATGTCTTTGCACCCACATGATCTATTACTGCATCTACACCATCATTTTTTGTATATTTTAGAACCTCACTACCAATGTCTGATTTACTTCTATCTATGATATTATCTGCACCTAATTTCTTTGCTTGGTTTATTTTTTTCATATCTGACGCAACTGTGATTACTTGAATTCCTTTTGCTTTTGCCAAAAGTATTGAGGCAGAACCTACTCCACTATTTGCACCCCAAATTAACACGATGTCATTTTTTTTACAATTTGACCTCTCAAGCATATTCCATGCGGTTAGATAAGATACATTGAGCGCACAAGCTTCTTCATTTGAAAGCCAAGAGGGTTTTCTGATTATGTTTTGTTGTGGAACTTGGATAAATTCTGCATATCCTCCTTGATACTTGCCAAATGCTCCGATAATCGAATATGACACTCTTGGAATGCCGCTTTCCACTGCAGGATATACTACTACTTTTTCATTTTTTTTAAAACTTCCAGAATCATCTACCAAAGTACCGCAAATATCACAGCCCAAAATGTGTGGAAATGAAACTTTTTTTCCAGGCAGTCCATTTCTAACCCATATGTCTAGGTGATTTACAGCACAATAATCTACTTTAACAATTACATGACCTTTTTTTGGTGTAGGATTCTTTACCTCTTCATAGGATAATACATCAGGATCACCATGCTTCCTAATGACAACTGCCTTCAATGGTAATTGTTTACAAAATACCTATTTAAAGAACGCATAATATTGCAAATTTTCGTCACTGTTCAGCTCCTGTTACATTCCTTAACCATAGATTAGCTAATTTTACAATGATCAATTTTATCTATGAATATTTGTTCTGTTTTCTTGCGTGAAATTCGAATAAAGATATAAGCGAAAAGGATTATCTTGATTTTTTAAAAGCATCTAGCGGATATAATCTAACAATAGAAGAAAGATTCTTGAAATTATCAACTATTATGTAATAATAGAAAGAATGAGAATGAAACTAGAAAAAATGAAGATCCGATTCAAACCTCTGGCATAATAGAATCTCTGGTAATTGTTTTTTGAATAATGACATTTATTTAAACAAAAATTTGTATACAATCATTGGACACGCTTAAGAAAAATAAAAGATCTGTAATGTTGGGATACGTATCTATATTATTAGCGTCTGCATTTTTTGGATCAGTTCCTACAATCGCAAAACCAATAACATCTGACGTCAATATTTTGTTGCTTTCCTCAATGGCCTATCTCATTGCCGCACTCACATTTACCCCCTTGGCAAAAAGAACGAAGATACCATTTCAAAAAAAAGACTATGGATTATTGGTAACAGTAGCGGTTTGTGGTGCAGCGATAGCTCCCTATTTGTACTTTGTAGGGTTAAATCGAACTACTGCCTCCGATACCTCGCTTCTCTCAAATGCCGAAATAGTTTTCACTGTACTTCTAGCATTACTGTTCTTTAAAGAAAAATTACGACCAATTGGTTTTGTAGCAATAGGTTTGGTATTGTTAGGAGTTAGTATAATCACAACTAATTTTCAATTTTCAGGTTCATTATTACATCTAAATGCAGGACATTTTCTTATTCTTGGATCAACTGTACTATGGGCTTTGGATAATAATCTAAGTAGAATTCTATCAACCAAGATAGATACTGCAAAGCTTGTACAATTAAAATCAGCTATAGGTGGTGCAATACTACTTGGTATGGCATTTTTGTTACATGTCAATCTGGAAATTAATCCAACACAGATACCATACATTATACTAATTAGTGTTTTAGGATTCGGAGGATCACTTTACTTTTTCTTACAAAGCTTAAAGAGAATTGGAACTATCAGAACAATCACACTATTTTCTATGTCATCGGTGTTTGGAATAGTCTTTGCATTTGTGTTTTTACATGAGCACATAAGCATTTACCAAATACTTGCAATAGCAATCATGTTAAGCGGAATCTACTTGATAAACAGACAAGAGAGTGTAAAGGAAAAACAAGAACCTCAAAGTTTTGGTTTTTAAAATCTTAGTATCTTAAAATGTTATTTTAGGTTGTGCATGACTTGCAAATCTTTTGCAAATGGTGCTAGGTTAGTAGGAATCTGAATATTGATTGAATCCTTTAGGGACAAACCCGCTTCTTTTTTCTTATTCCATACATTTGAATTAAATTCTAAAATTTCCTTTGTGAATGTTGTCCAATCTTCATAATCTTCTTCTTTGACAAATCTTTCATCATGTATAGTTTTATTAGAATAGAGATTTTGCCATAAGTAGTCTGTGATAAAAGGAGTAATTGGAGCAAGCAAAAGCAAAATTGTGGAAAGTACCTTGTGAAGTGTAAATATGGTGCCGTCTCGCTCTTCATCCGAAAAATCTATTCCGTATGCACGTCCCTTTGTCATTTCTATGTAATGTGCTGCAAAAAGATTCCAGGTAAATTCTCTTATCGCAGTAGCAGGAATGAAAAAGTTGTATTCGCTATAGCCTTTTTTGCATTCTATTATGAGCTTGTCTAGCTCAGATAGAATCCAACTGTCAGCAGGACTAGGCTTTCCTGATTTTAAAACTGGAAAACCAGAAATGAATCTGGAGATATTCCAAAGCTTGCTGAGAAACTTTTTTGTTGTTTCAATCTTTTGTTCTGAACATCTAAAATCATATCCCAAATTAATTTCACTTGCACTCCAAAATCTAAAAGTGTCTGCGCCAAATTTTTGTATGACTGGTAAAGGATCAACAACATTCCCTTTGCTTTTACTCATCTTTGTTCCATGTTCATCTACACCATATCCCATTATCCATGCCTCAGACCAAGGTGCCTTGCCAGTAAGTTGTTCACATCTTAGTATGGTATAGTAAAGCCAAGTTCGAACAATGTCTTTTGATTGCGGTCTTAGAGTTGCAGGATATGTCTTTTTGAAAAATTCATCATCTTGTTTATATTTTGAAATAAAGAGTGGTGAAACACTAGAATCCATCCATGTGTCAAAAGTTCTATCCTCACCAATGAAATCACCTGAATCACATTTTGTACATTTTTGTATTGGTGAAGAATCTTTCCATGGCTGATAGTATTTTCCAGGTTCTGGTACATGAGGCTCAGAACATTTTGCACAGTACCATATAGGAATCTCAGTACCATAGTATCTTCTTCTTGAAATTGGCCAATCTATTGCGATAGAATCTAGCCAGTTCATGAGAATCTGTTTGTGCATGGATGGATGAAATGTGATTTTTGAACCTATTTCTCGAATTTTTGGAACTGCATCCATTTGTTTGAGGTAATATTCCTCCAAGGGTATAATCTCAATAGGAATTTTGCTTCTCTCAGAGACAGGAGTGCGGTGATTGATATTGTCTATTTTTTCTACAAATCCTTGATTTTGCAAATCTTCAATTATTTTTTCTCTAGCTTGTTTTACTTTTAATCCAGTATATGGTCCTGCCACATCTGTCATTCTACCGTCCTTTCCAATTGCGACTATTTCTTGTAACTTTATTTCTCTAAAAAGTGCAACATCATTTTGGTCACCATAACTACAAACCATAACAGTTCCTGACCCGAATTCTTTTTCTGCAGATGGATGTGTCCTGATCTCAACTTCTCTATTAAATAAAGGAATTATGGCTTTCTTACCAACTATACCTGAATATCTCTCATCTTCTGGATTGACAATTATGGTTTGACAAGCACACAAAAGTTCTGGTCTTGTACTTGCAACTGGTATATCTTCATCGCCTTTAACTTTAAATTTTATGTACACTAACTTTGTTGGAATTTCTACGTAAGTTATCTCTGCATCTGCAATTGTGGTACCAGTAACCCAGTCATAATTGGTTGGTCTATTTGCTAGATATATCGCACCTTTTTTCCAAAGCTCAATGAACGTTGATTGTGTAAGAGTACGATATTCTTTTGAATCAGTTCTATAATAATTAGAAAAGTCTCCGCTTAGTCCAAGGCTTGCCATTATCTCAATCATTTCTGCCTCAAGATCATCTAATGCATTTGAGCACATCTTCAAAAATTCGGCTCTGTCAGTTTCCCGCATTCTGATGTTGTATTTTTTTTCGGTATACATCTCAACAGGCAAGCCGTTTCTATCTATTCCAATTGGGAAAAGGACATTCTTGCCTGACATTCTTGCGGTCCTTGCAATCATGTCTATCTGTGCATAATGAGCTGCAGCACCTATGTGCCATGGTCTTCCAGATGGATATGGAGGCGGTGTATCTATTACGAAAATATCTCCTTCTGGATGAAAATCATAAAGATGAGAGTCCTGCCATTGTTTTAGAATTTCTTTTTCAATCTCTGGATTCCATGCGGTCTCTTTGATCTTAGGTTCCATGTCTAGGACTTTGATATATGTGATAAAATATGGGCTCCTTTGTTATATCCTTCGTAGATATAGACACCTACTGCCTCAATGTTTTCTGGCATTTTCGGTATTAGGAGCTTAATTATTTCTGTAGAAAGATTTTCTACTGTTGCTTCACCTTCAAGCAGGTATGTTGTATTTTTTGGAACCTGTAAATCAAACATGCCTTTTGGACCATCAAACGCAATTTTGTAGTGGATGTCGTCTTCTTTTATAAGATATTTTTCATTTATGAAAAATTTATGATCTAAAATAGAAATTATTTCTTTTATGATTTTTTTTGCTTCTCCAAAATCAATGAGAAGATTGTTTTTCATTTCCCCCACTAGCTCAACCATTACAGAAGATGTGTGACCATGAAGTATGGAACATTTCTCAACTAGGGGAAGAATATGTGCATAATCGAATGCAAATGATGGATCCTCCATGAATATGGATCCGGTTTGAACTTCTTTTGTTTTGTATAGTATGACATCATCAAGTTCTTTTATCCTTGCTGCGTAATTTGGATGCCCCATAGCAATTATTTTCTTATCTGGGAAATTATTTTTCAACTCTTTGTATTTTATAATGTCTTTATCACTATCTATTACTTCGATGAAACCTTTTTCAGTTTTAAAATCTACAGAAACATTTTTCCCGTCTTTAAGAGCTAATTTGTAATCATATTCGTATTTTACATCTAAAAATGAGAGCATTTCTGCAATAGAAAGCTCTGTTCTAGTTCTCAAAAGATTGCCTTTTCTATCAGTATATCTGAAGTCAGAATCCAAAACTGCTGAACCGCTTGCCATTTCGGAAGATTTGGTATCCTCTGTATATAAATTCTGTACAGAATTCAAATAAAAAATTATGAACACTATTCTTTGTGTGACAGATTATGATAAGGAATTAAGAGTTCCTGCAAGGTCGATATCATTCTGGGTTATGCCGCCGGCGTCATGGGTTACAAGATCCACCTTTATCTTGTTGTAAACATTGAACCACTCTGGATGATGATTCATTTTTTCTATATGTAATGCAGCAGTTGTCATAAATCCAAATGCCTCAATAAAGCTCTCGAAAGTGAATTCCTTGTGAAGTTTACCATTTACTAAACTCCATCCTGGCAAATTTGCCAATTCCTTTCTTATTTGTTCATCAGATAACTTTGTCAATGTCATAATGTCTATTTAGTAAGGCTGTTATTTAACTGTCAAAACAACCGCAACTCACTTAGGATGGTTTTTTCATCTGATACAAAATGGCTAATCTTGTATCTGAACTTCATACTCAGATTACCCAATCTATCCAAAATACTGTTAAGGATAAAAAAATCGGTATTGCTTTTTCTGGAGGGGTAGACAGTACACTTCTTGCAAAAATTTGTGTTGATCTTGGCTATGATGTAACTCTATTAACTATTGGATTTGAAGATTCTCACGACGTAACGTTTTCACAGGAAATATCAAAAATACTTGGATATGATCATAAAATTGAAAAAATAAAATTAACAAATTTTTCCAAAGTTTCAAAAGAAATAAAGAAAATAATCAAAATAGATAATTTATCTTGGATTGAAAACTGTATTGCATTTTATTATGTATCCAAAATGGCAAAACATTATGATGTAAAAAAAGTAATCACTGCAAATGGCATAGATGAGCTATTCTGTGGTTATAACGCATATAGAAACGCGATAAAATCGGGAGAATCTTCTGTAATGGAACTCATGGAATCAAAACTTGAAAACGAAATAAAAATGATGAAAGCAGTGAATTTGGTTGCTTCTCAATTTGGAGTTGTACTGCTACAACCATTTCTTTCGCAAGATTTTATTGATTTTGCAAAAAAAATTCCTCTTAAACACAAAATACATGACCCTGATGATCTCTTGCGGAAACACATAATCCGAGAACTTGCCTTAAAAATTGGGGTTTCTGAAATATCTTCAAATAAACGTAAAAAAGCTATTCAATACGGTTCGCTTATCCATAAAACACTGATGAAGATCAGGTAAATTTAGAGCACGTCCTCAGTACTTTCTTGTAGACATTGTTGATTATCTTATCTGATGCGCCCAAGTGATTTTCTGGAACAAAAATTGCTTCTATTTCTTTGGTGTTAAGATGTGATGATATTGCAGAGTCTTTTTTTATTGCATCTAAAAACTCCGTTTCTGCGTCAGAAGCTGCAAAAGCTACTCTTTGGATATCTCTATATGCAATTAATCTGGGGACTCCTTTTTTGATTAAGGCATCAAGTACGAATTCAGCAAAAATTTGTCCTTTTGTCATCTCTGTATTTTTTCTGATCCTTTCAGTGTTTACATAAAGATCAGAAATAATTTTGGTCATTGCCTCTAACATCTCATCAAGCAAAATAGAACTGGTAGGAATAGTGAATCTCTCATTTGCTGAATTCGAAAGATCCCTTTCGTGCCATAGTGGAATATTTTCAAATGCTATGTTGATCTGACTTCGTAGTATTTTTGACAATGATGTAACACGTTCGCTTTTTGTAGGGTTTCTTTTTACAGGAACAGCACTGCTTCCCATCTGGCCTTTTTTAAAAGGCTCTGCAACTTCTCCAATTTCCGTTCTCTGAAGATTTCGTATCTCGACAGCAATTTTTTCTAATGTTGCACCAATCAAGGCATTACAAAACACATACTCTGCATATTTCTCTCGCGCTATGATCTGTGTTGTGACATCAGCAGGATACAAAGATAGTTTTTTTGCAATTCTTTTTTGAACCTCAAGTGCTTTGGAACCCATTAGAGAACCCGTGCCTACTACACCCAAAGTTTTGCATACTAGTACTCTTTTTTTACATTCTTCAATTCTGTCTACGTGATTTGACATTTCAGAAGCCCAGTTTGCAAATTTTAAACCAAATGCTATGATGCTTGCATGTTGTCCATGAGTTCTTCCAACTGCAGGAGTGTCTTTGAATTTCATTGCAAGCTTTGATAGAATGATAGATAACTTTGCAACCTTTGGTTCTATTATTTTAAATGAATCTCTTACCTGCATAGAATTACTTGTATCTACTAGGTCATTACTTGTAAGACCGTAATGCACCCACGGCTTTGCAGTAGTTTTACACAATTCACTTAGAGCTTCAACCAACGCAGCAGTGTCATGATCACTTTTCGCTTCAAGCTCTTTTATCCTCTTGGAAGTTACCTTGCCAGAGCGTGCCATTTTTGCAATATTTTGTGCCACATCCTTTGGAATCATACTAATTTCTGCTTGGGATTCTGCAGCGGTTGCCTCTATCTCAAGTTGATACTGAATTTTCTTCTCTTCATCAAAAATTTCACGCATCTCTTTGGTGCCATATCGTCCACCATCAATTGGTAAAATTGGCATATAACAAATTTAAACTAAATAAGGAAAATAAACCTACTTACGTCAACGTTCTTGAGCTAATTTTTGGCAAATTGAAGAGAAGATCGATTATTAGGATTCTGTATTTATGACTTAAAATCTTACTTTTATTGACTGTACAATTTCTATGAATTTTTGCAACTCCTGAAAAAACTGTATTCCCTTTTCTGTAATAACAAAAGTATGATTTCTATTATTACTTGTAGATTCTACCAATCCTGCATCTATTAACTTCTGACATTTCTCAATTACTGTATAATGGGAGAGATTCGCTCTTCTGGCTATTGAAGATATTATTGCTCCACCTCTACCGTTATCCATCGCTACACCTAAAATCTCTGAAATTATACCCATTTCTGATCTGTATTGTTGTTTTAACATGTTCTTACAAGTTTGTAATTCAGATTTTCTATTTAATTGTCTAACTATCATTCTCATCAATGAAAATGATATAACTAATTTTATTTTAGATTTCGGTAACAATGTTCACTAACATGGTTTGCTAATTGTTTTATATTGTCTTGAAAATACTACCACTCCAATAATTGATATTGTAATAACAAAACCTGTCAGTGAACCAAATTCTGGTGTTGATTGATTGTTAATTTTATCTTCTGTTGAGCCTGTCAAAGTAGCAGTAATTGTTCTATCTTTTGCATAGGTAAATGAAACTGTTAAGCCATCATCTCCTGACGCAGTCAAAAGTCCGTCTGTTGGACCGCAAACTGGCGAACAAGTTGATGTGGTTCCTGATAAAGTAACATAACCTGCAAAAACTCCTGTGTCAGTTCCTGTTTCAACAAGTCTGTAAGGTATGCTACTTTCTCTGGTGGAGACAATTATTTTGTTTTCAGGATCATTTCCTATTGTATCTATTGCATATGAATTTGAATTAAAATCAGGTGCATTGATAACAATATGAACAACCGAAGTTGGTGAATACGAGTCTCTGTAAATGAGAATTGGAGAACCGCTGCCGCTAACGATGGTATTTTGAGTAAAAATAGTGGAATATGCCTGAGCATCTGACTCTACTGATGACAAAATTACGATTAATGTCGCTATTATAAAATAACCTGCTTTGTTTGAACCTATGTCCGTATGTTAAAGATCTTTTTGAAATAATATAAAGTATTATTGATTAGGTGAAAGTTGATCTACTTATGATTTAAATTGTACAGAAGTCCGCTTTTCTTACTGAGCTAGATGACATTATTAATTCCAAAAAAAATTGGGAACATGGAATATAGGATTGAAGCTGATTCAAACCGAGGAATGAAAGTTCCTGTCACGATATATGCAGATGAAGCATTAATGCAAAAAATGATGACTGATAGAACACTTACTCAAGCAATAAATGTCTCAACTTTACCTGGTGTCCAAAAACATATTGTAGTTTTACCAGATGGACATGAAGGATACGGATTTCCAGTAGGTGGTGTTGCTGCTATGGATGCAGAAGAAGGAATGATTAGCCCAGGAGGTGTGGGTTATGATATTAATTGTGGTGTCAGACTAATCCGAACAAATCTAAATGAAAGAGATGTAAGGCCAAAACTCAAAGATCTTGTAACAGAACTTTTCAATTCAATTCCGTCTGGTGTTGGATCAAAAGGAGCTGTCAAATTGAATTTTTCAGAACTTGATGAAGTACTAGTAAAAGGAGTGCGCTGGGCTATCGATCACGGTTATGGCTCAAATGATGACGCTGACGTGTGTGAAGAAAATGGTCAAATAAAAAATGCTGATCCAAATAAGGTATCTCCAACAGCACGAAAACGTGGGGCTCCACAACTTGGAAGCCTTGGCTCAGGTAACCATTTTCTTGAAATTCAAAAAGTACAAGAAATTCATGACAAAGAAGCTGCAAAAAGAATGGGCATCTACAATGAAGGACAAATTACCATTTTGATTCATTGTGGTTCTAGAGGCTTTGGTCACCAAGTGTGTAGTGACTATCTTAGAGTTTCTGAACAAGCACTACAAAAATACAATATTACTTTAGCCGACCGCGAGTTGGCATGCGTACCAAATTCATCAGAAGAAGGAGAATCATATAGAAAAGCAATGTTTGCTGCCCTAAACTTTGCCTGGAGTAATAGACAAATGATCACACACTGGACAAGAAAAGCCTTTGAGCGAATATTCAAACAATCCGAGGCAGATTTGGATATGAAATTAATCTATGATGTTGCCCATAATATTGCAAAGGTAGAAAAACACAAAATTGATGGCAAGCTAAAGTCTGTGGTTGTGCATAGAAAGGGTGCTACCAGAGCATTTCCAGCTGGAAGGGATGAAATTCCGCAAAAATACCGAGACTTGGGACAACCTGTCTTTATCCCAGGTTCTATGGGTACTGGTAGCTGGATTCTTTTGGGACAACCTAATTCAATGGATCTAAGCTTTGGTTCAACAGCACATGGTGCAGGAAGAATGATGTCAAGATCTGCAGCTAGGCGCAGTTTTACTGATGTACAAGTACAAAAATCACTTGGCGATAAAGGAATTTTCATCAAAGCTCTTACAAGAGAAGGAATAGTAGAAGAAACACCAGAGGCTTACAAAGATGTGGATGCTGTCGCTAATGTATCGCATGAACTTGGAATTGCAACCAAAGTTGCAAAACTTGTTCCAATAGGAGTAATCAAGGGATGAGCGAGGAAGATAAAGAACTAGAACTTTTAAAAGCAAAAAGATTGCGCGAGATGCAAAAAAATATTACAGAACAACAAAAACAAGAGGAACTAAAAACGCAGAAACCTTCTACGTCAAACGCTCCTTCTCCAAGAGAGATTCTTGTAAAACAATTAGGTTATCGTGGTCTAGAAATCCTTCAAATTGCAGAAAGCCAATTTCCAAATGAAACTAAATTGGTTATAGACAAGCTTGCTGAGCTTATCCAGTCAGGAGAAGTCACAGAAATAATTGACGGCGGAAAACTACTTGCTCTTTTTCGCTCTATTGGAATTCGTGTAAGGGTAGAAACTACTATTCATGTAGAAGAAGATGGAAAGCTTGTTTCATGGTCTGATAAATTGAAAGAGCGTACAATGGAGCATAAAGAAAACACTTCACAAGAAACTTCTGAACAAAACACACTGTAATCTTTAGGTGTATTTAGTTAAAGACAAAAGTAGGTAAAAAAATAAGATGCCATGAGCTATAAGACAGTAACTGTTGAAATTGCTACAACAAAATACGAAACTGATAGAGAACTTATTTCTATAGCAATGGAACGTCTTCAATCATTATGTGGAATAAAAGATGGTTTTTTGATAAGTAATCCAATGGAAAGATTTGGATGGGCGTTTTTTAAAATATTATTCAAAGTAGAATTACTTCTTGCTATGCAACAAAAGCTTGCCGATCAGATTGCAATCTCAAAAGGGAAAAAACATGAAGATAAATTTATCAGTTTTCTAATAAATTTTTTTGAATATAATAATTGTAAAGTAAAAGTAAAATTATTGGGAGATTAAACTCTTCTTCCTCTTTTACCGCCTTTCTTGCGGGTTGTATCATGTGGTATTGGAGTTACATCATCTATTCTTCCAATCTTAAAACCGCCTCTTGCTAGTGCTCTTATTGCAGCTTGTGCTCCTGGGCCTGGCACTCTAGCTCCTACTCCTCCTACTGCCCTTACTCTAATGTGAAGACCAGTAAAGCCTCTATCATGTGCAACTTCAACAACAGCACCTGTGGATTTCATGGCTGCATATGGAGATGATTCGTATCTGTCTGCATTTACATGTCTTCCTCCGGAACTAATTGCTACAGTTTCGGCGCCAGAGAGATCTGTGATATGCACAATTGTATTGTTATAACTACTATAGATATGGGCAATTCCCCATTTTTCTTTAGCTTCTTGGTCTGACAACATTTCAAAAGCCATCTATGGGTTTAAAAAACATTAGGATTTGAAATGAAGCCAGCCACACTTTTTCACGGGAATGAGTTTGTTTTCTTTAAAGTAAACAACATTTAGACCATTTGTAACATATCCAATTTCAAACAAGGGAATTTTGTGCATCTTTGCTATTTGTCTAACTTTGTTAAAATTATGTCTTGATACTGTAGCTACGATCTCATATTCTTCACCACCGCAAAAAACGAGATCCGTTAGTTTAATTTTGTTTGTTTCTGCAAACTTTTCCACATCTGGGTTGGCAGGAAGTTTTGTAATTACAAATTTTTTTCTACTCTGTCTGCTCATCTCGTTTAAAGTAGCAGATAATCCATCACTTGAATCCATTGACGATGAAATATAGTCTGAAATTCCTAAACCAAATTCTAATCTTGGCATTGGTTTGTTCACATATTGTTTACATTTCTTAGTAAACTTTGCATCTGCTTTAAAACGATTTAAAACAATTTTTAATCCTGCAGAACAATAGCCAAATGGACCAGATGTAATAATAATATCATTTACCCTGGCCCCATTTCGTTTGACTATTTTTTTTGAAATGCCAAACATGGATACATCAATTACTATTTCCTTTCCCTCATTTACATCGCCACCAACAATTTTAACTCCGTATTCTTTTGATGCCATGGAAAAACCGGCCGCCAACTTCTTTATTTTGAAACTGGAAAATCCTTTTGGAATTGCAAGAGAAACAGTAGCATATTGCGGCTTTACCCCCTTGCAGGCAAAGTCACTCACACACGCAACCATACTTTTTCTAGCAATCTCATTAATTTTCATGCTAGGTAACACGTCTGTACTTTCAACTAGCATATCGGATTTGGCTATGACAGTAGTTTTATTCATTCTTAGAATTTCTACATCCTCAGGTACAAATTTTGACTTTTTTCCAAAACTTTGCTGAAATATTTTAATTATTTCTATTTCGTCTGGCTTGCTCATAGCTTTGATTAACTAATTCTGTAACTTGTTTTTGAATAGATCTTGCTTTTTTCAAATTATTTGATTCAGTAGATATTCTTATGATATGTTCAGTATTTGATTGTCTTACTAGTGCCCAGCTATCTTCATCAATGATTGATTTTATTCCATCAAGTGTGATTATTTCGCTGTACTGTTTTTTCATTTTGTCTAACAAAATTTGTAATGTTTTTTTATGAAATACAGATTCTACTTTAACTTTAGTTCTTAATTGGAAATACTGCTCCATGAATTTCATGACATCAGTAAAGGTTCTGGTTCCAAGCATACCAGCTATTAATCCACTAGTCAATATTCCATCTCTACACATGTTGAATTCTGGCAAGATAAATCCTGCACTACTTCCCTCGCCTCCTGCTTGTGATTTGGTTTTTATCATTAAATCCACAACATTTGCTTCTCCTACTTTTGATCTTTGAACTTGACCTCCATGTGTTTTAATAAATTTCTCAACAGAAACACTGGTGTCTATACTCAAAACAAAGCGCTTGTATCCTATCTCAAGTGCTTTTGCAACGCCTAGTCCAAGAGTTATGTCTGGTGCCTGTTTTTTTCCGTTTTTTACAACTACTAATCTATCTCCATCAAGATCAAACGCAAATCCTATGTCACACTTTTTTGTTGCTAAACCTAGCTCGGTAAGATTCTCAGATGTAGGATCAGGACCATGTGAAGAAATTCCAGGCTTTCCATTAATTTTCTGTATCTTGCAACCAAGAGTTTCAAGCATTTTTGGTGCAACTTCAAATGCTGCCCCGCCACCAACATCTATTGCAACTTTTGGTGAACCTTTTACCTTGCCAATTAATTTTATGGCGTCTGATATGTATTTAGAATTTATCTGAAATTCTGAACCAATTTTTTCTTTTGAAAACTTGTTTTTCCTAGTGATCCATTTTAACTCTTTTTCATTTATGCCTCTTCCATCTATGATGAATTTCAGGCCATTCCATTGTAGAGGATTGTGTGATGAAGTGATTATTATACCACTTCCGTATTTTCGCGATTCTCTAAAAACAACTGGTGTTGCCGCAATTCCTAAATTGTATACATCAAGTCCTCTTTCCATCAAAGAAGCAATGGTAACTTCGCTCACAATTTTACTTGAAGGTCTTGTATCTTGAGCAACAACACATTTTTTTGATTTTACTAACAAAGAAAAATTCTGGCAAAATTTTATTATGTCACTAAGGTTTAGGTCGTGACCAAAAATTCCTCTCACACCAGAGATGGATACTTTCAATGAATCCAAAGCACAAAGGCTTTTTATAAACTCTGATGACATTGCGAACCATTGCCTCGATAGCTCAGTCTGGTAGAGCGAACGCCTCGTAAGCGTTAGGCCGTGGGATCGAATCCCACTCGAGGCTTTATCATTAAAATTGAATTTTTATTATTTTTCTCTGACAATAAATGTCTAATTTGGAAAGTTTGATTATTAAAATTAAATCTAGATACTGTGACTCTTTTTTTCAGATTCCCCGAGATTTTCTATATCTATTTCGAGTTCCTTACCCAATCCTTTCCACCACATTGAAATCTCTGCCACGTCTTTCCTCTTTCCTTACACCAAGATCCACCTTTATAGATCTGTCGGTTTTCTTCTATTTGATTAATTTAAATAAAAAATTCATTTGTATAAATAAAAAGTAGCGATCAAAAGATTTATTCAAAAATTTTTAAACATTTTTTTCTTTAGATCTTTTCTTTTTTGCTCTATACATAACTATTCCTAAAGTACCAACAGCGCAAGGCCAAAAAAGAGACCATATTGGACCACTAGTTCCTCCACCAAACATGGCATAAAACATTCCTCCTATTAATGCAAAACCAATGGCTTCGAGTGTTTTACTCATAAATTTCTAAAATCTGCGTGTTATATTAAGATCAAAATAGATTGGTTTTAAAAAATATTCGTTATGGCTTATCTTGGACTTAAAGATCTAAACCAAAAGTATCTGCAAGGGTTTGGAAGTTCTTGTATGATTCCAAGTATTGTTTTCCCTTTGGAGTTATGACAAAGGCGTTTTTACCATCAAATTCAATTTTGTTTATTAGACCTGCGCCAGTAAGATTATCGACAAATTTGCTTAGTCTGGAATGTGAAAGATTAGCTTTTGTTAAAAGTGAGGTTACGTTTATGCCACTGGCTCCGCTCTCTTCAGTAACTGTAAGTAAATCACTTACTATCTGCATGCTGGTTCTATAAGTAACCATATTTAGTGAATGTATGATTTGGTGATATAAGGGTATTACGCTGATCTTCAACTATTGTACGAAGAAAATCTCATACACCTCAATCTAGAGACCCTATGCAAGAGTTTTATCCATTTTTAACGCAATAATAATGTGAATTTTGAATGTATCAAAGATTGCTCAAAATGCTGTATTGAACGAGAATATTATCCTACAATAAAGTTTGGCAAAATAGGGGTTCTAATTTTGCCTGAAGAAAAGGAGAAAATAGAATCATACGCAAGAACCCACAATTTAGGAATCTCAATTCTTCCCCGTATTGGTATTTCACATGAAAAATCTGATGGACCAACCAAAATTATTGCATATCAGCTAATGGGAAAAGATCTTAATGGTAATACTTGTCCTTTTTTGGATACTGAAAGTAGCGAAAGGTCTCCTCATGGTGGCTATAAATGTAAAATATATCAAAACAGACCCCTTGCTTGCAAAGCATATCCTGTAATTGAATCCTCGCCTATGGTCTTAGATTCAAAGTGCAAATTTTGTGAAAAGTGTGGCAACACTGCTACAAATGTAAATCAAGAAGTAGAATCTCTTGTTAATATTAAAAATAAAATGAAAACAACTGCTCCTTTTGTATGGAGATATGCTACAGGTATTGGTGATGAACACAACAAAAATAAAATTGTAACTGGTTGGTTTTTAGAAATTTAAGATTTGTTTACTCTTTCATGAGTTCCTGGATAAGTTTCAAAAATTTTTTGTGAATAACATTTACTACATAACAATCCTTTGATATTCCATTTCTCCATTGGGTGGTATATGTGATCCAACGGTCCATTACATAGGGAACACTTTTGATTTTCTTCCAATGTGATAACATTTCTTAATTTTCGTTATAAAAATCATGTTAAATACTACTATTTTATAGAATAAAACTGCGGTAGACTGGATGGCTAGATGCGGACCTCCTGCAAGAGACCTTATCGGTCACCCATCTGCCGCTATTTGTTTAAAAAACTTAGAAAAGATCTTGTACTATCTTTTTTATACTGCCTATCTCATCTTCTTCCTGTTTTATCTTCTTCTCAATTACTCGTATCATGGAGTCTTGCCATACATGATGAGAAAAGAAATTATGATACGTATTTGCAGCAGTCATCTCGTCGTCTGCCACTGTATCCTCTAGAAATTTTGTCACAATGGTATCTGTAAGTTTTAAAATTCGTTGATTTAGTTTGAAACTCTTGAAAATAGGTTCAAGTTTTGCTATGTCCTCCTTGAAATCCCCTTTTGTGAGCAGAATTTTTTCGTGTAGAATTTTAAAGTACACTGCTACAAAAAAGAGTGTAGCGTATCTCTTTGTCCTATGACCGCCTTTCTTTCCATAATTTAGTGTTCTCTTGGCATATTCTTTTACAATGTATGGATACAAAAGTAATCTTAAATCGTCTTTGAGTCTTTCATTGAAGACTTCATCATACTTGCTACCACGTGGCAAAAATTGTGCAGGAGAACTATATGATTCTGTAGGACGCTGTTCTATTCCAGCTACAAATGCCTGTATGGCATCTTTTGCAACAATTACTTTTTTGTGATTTTCAGGAAGATACTTGTTATAAGTTGAATCTCCACCAAACTCGCTTTGCTGTGATTTTGCCTTGGAATCAAAAGAGCCAGCTTGAATCTCATAGAAATATCCAAAGTTTTCCATTTGTGATTTAATTGATTTGTGGAAATCCATGAGGGAAACTAAATCTTTTCCTCTCACTGCATTTTGGGAATTTCTGTATTTTGTAATGTTATTTTGATCTTGTTCATCAGCAGCTTTGATAATTGTTACCGTTATGCTGCCCTCTAGATTATGGGTGCGTTTTGCATGATCCAAAATCGAATTTGATGTTTGAGCTCCGTTTACTATTTGTGGAGCATGTAAAAGTATTGCATTTTCCTCCAATTCTTCAAAGTCACTTACAACAATGGTGATTCCGTTGTTATAATAGAAAAATTTGTTAGGTGATTCTTGAAGGGTCTCTCTCAAACCTTTATTCACCGTTGTTTTGAATTGCATCCATTGTCTGATATTAGATTCAAAAACATAATCTCGGTTTTTTGTAACAAAATGTGTTAATTCTCTTAGTTTTAAAATTCCAAGTAGAGTGTTTTGATATCTCAGTTTACTTTCAAGTTTTATAGACGCTTTTTTACCTGCAGCTGGTTTTTTTATTCTGTCCCAAAGCCGTTGAACTATTATTTCAATATCAAATATCTCAAGTGACTCTTGATTCTGATATTCTACTTTTTGGTCTGTCACATATACGCATTCAACTTTAAGATTTTTTTCTCGTATCTGAGTTATCAAGCGAGCTAGTTCTGGCCGCATTTTTGGAATGTCTTTGTATTGCAAGTTCCTAACATCTTCTTTGAATTTGGCAATTGCTTCCATGGAATGAGAAGTACCATACTTGGATTGAAAGAGGTAAATTTTGTCATCAGAAAAGTCAACAGGAAGATATGCATCTATGCCTAGATCATTTGCACCATCTACTATGGCATCAGTTGCATCATCTTCGGTTGCTTCAAAAACCCTGGTGAGCACCCAGTGAAGAAAGTTATGTCCTTTTTCCACCTCACTTTGTGCATCTTCTGAATATTCTCTTATGCTGTCTCGAATATTTTGTGCAAAACCTTCTAGAGGTTGTCCATTTGTAATTTGTTGTAAAACAGGACGGGCTCCTGGGATGAATTCTAATAGACCGTTATATCTTTCCGTCAAACTAACATGATTAGAAATTGGTGTATTTAGAGAAGTTGGTTATTATGATATAATAAAAGGTGAGGAAGGGATTCGAACCCCTATAGATTCGCTTTGCAGGCGAACGCATAGCCGCTCTGCCACCTCACCGCACTCAAAAAAGCTTTCAATGAACAATTAAATCTTTTAGATCAGAATTTTGCAAACTGTTTTGCAGCAAGCCTGACATCTTCAGCTTTTATGGTCTTTCTTCCTGCATGTACTGACATGTCAACTGCACTTTTTGCTATAGTAGCTCCAATCTCTTCTAGAATCCTTCTTAATTCATCTGCTGATTCATCACTGACTCGTTCTGCCCCTGATTTCTTTAAAATACGATACATTGCAGAAAGACCAAATTCAGATGATGTCATATGATGATTTTTCTTAACTTTCATAAAAGACTTCAAGTGGAAAAAAACCTACGCAGGAATCGATTTCTGCAGACTAACTTGATGCCATGTTTTTATCTAGATTTCATGTGTTACTATTTTAAGGACAAAAACAAAGGTTTTGAATGAGTTGGATTACTGATGCCCACATTCATCTTTCCGATGATGAATTTTCAAAAGATTTACCATTTATTATTAATTGTATGAATAAATTGAGAATAAGAGCTTGCTGCGTATCTGTAGATCTTCAAAGTTCAAAAAAAACACTTGAGCTTGGTACGAAAAGCAATCTGATATTGCCATTTATTGGCATTCATCCTGAGAAAGCATCTTCAAATGATTTAGCGCCTGTTGTTAATCTAATAGAAGAAAATTCAAAATATATTTCTGGAGTTGGTGAGATCGGACTTGACAAAACATATGTTTCAGATGAAATTGGATTCAAAAATCAAGAGCTGGTTTTCCACAAAATGCTATCATTAGCTGAAAAACTGAAAAAACCAATCTCCATTCACTCTAGAACAGCATTAGAGGAGATACTGTCCATATTGCCATCTTATTCGATTTCTGGCATCTTATTACATTGGTTTGCAGGTAGTAAAAAACAACTAAAAACAGTAATGGACCGTGAGTATTTTGTTTCATATGGACCTGCTATGTTATATGCAAAAGACAAACAAGTTTTACTTTCAGAAACTAGTACAGAAAGAATTCTTGTAGAAACGGATGGCCCTGTGAAATTTTCACGATGCTTTGGATTTAAAGTAGGACAGATAGCATTTCTTCCAAGTGTTGTATTTTGTGCTGCAAAAGTCTTACACACAACGTATGATGACATATTAAACCAAATAGAACAAAATTGCAAGCACTATCTTGGTGTATAGGTATAAAAAACCCCTATTGCCAATCGAAGACGTGAACAGAATCAAGCGAATTTCAACAGAGGTACTAGCTATCTATAAAGAGAAATTCGGAACTGATTTTGCACAAAATAAAAAAGTCCTCGATCAAATTGCTATTGTTAGATCTAAAGGCCTCAAAAATGAGATTGCAGGATATATTACAACATACATTAAGCGTGAGATTGAAGAGCAAAATGAGAAAGAATCTCAAAGAATAGACGCAGCAGAATCTGTAGAGCCAGAAGGACTGCAAGAAGAAGGGATACTAAATTAATTTTAAACCTGAATTTGCTCTTGTCACCTTGAATCATAAATTCAATATAGGTAATAATCTACATTTGACTAGTGATAACGATAAAACTTCTAGGAGGAGCAAAAAAATCGTTTTCTACAGATAAATTAGAAATTGATAATGATTCAATATCTATTTACAAATTAATAGAACTCCTTCAGGAAATGATTCCAAAAAACTTGCCACAATTAGATGTAAAAAATATGTTGATTGCAATTAACGGTATTGATTCTTCTACCTTGGAAGGTTTGGCAACTGTTGTCAAAGATGGAGATGTAATTAGTATAATTCCTATAATTCATGGTGGAAATGTGAGAAGAATATGGTTTAACATGTTCAAAACTAGGATTGAATTGATCGGAATAAAAAATATTGATGATCCAATAAAATTTCTTGAAGATTTACGTCAAAAGCACATGGATTTAATAATTCAAGGTATAAATTCTACTTATGTTCTCAACTTGGAACATGCAAAAAAAGTAATTACAATTTCTCTTGTAGCTCAAAAAACCGATAGTATGCTTTCAAACAAACTTGAAACAGACATTTTAATGCGATTTGCTTGTACGAGACAAATTAGTGAAGCAATTCAAAAAGTTGGCATAAAAAGACAAGAAAATTTTATTTTAATAGCAATTGGAATAAAATTCTCTCTTGATAAACTATATTTCTCATTGGAACATATCTTAACATCCGTTGTTTTTCCAAAAACTAACTCTAATTTTCTAAAAAAAGAATTCAGAATATCTGCAAAACAGTTACAATCCGTGACATCTCTTACTCCACTTGAGGATCTACTTGCAGAAAAATCAGCTGTCCTATTCAGATAAACTGCGTTTTAATTTTTGAGTACTCAAAATATCGTTTTCTTTTAATATTGAAATGCCAGTCTTGTTTCCAAGAATCTCTATTAGTATTATCCAATCAAATTTTTCAAGGGATACTTTGTTATCTATTTTATCTGCAATTGCGTCGATTATTTCCTTTGTTGAAATGGCAGAATGCCTCTTTTCAACTGTTATTCTATAAGTGTCTTCATTTTTCATTATTTTTGCAAGATTGAGTACAGACTTCACTATGTTTTGTTTTTCAGTAATTACTGTTTCCTGGATAGGTATAATCCTGTGACAATATCTAATACTCCACGGCTCTTCCAGTATTTTTTCTTGAATTTTTTTAATTACTGAAAATGGTTCAAGTGTAGTATTACAAGTCATAATCCCTGAAAGATTTGTTATGTTTATCTTGCTGCTATTATCCCCAAAACTTTCTAGAATTGTGGTTATTTCTTGAGCAGCCTCCTCTTCAAGATGACGACTAGATGTTACAATTAGATTCAAAATAATGCTGTTATCTCCGTTTTGGTTATTTTTCCAAGTCTTAATATTTTCAAATCTCCTTCAACTATTTCTACAACTGTGGATTCATTCGAATTTAGTATTCTTCCGCCATCTAAGAAAACATCGAATCCTGAAAAATTATTCAGTACCTCCTTTGAATCAGAAAATGGTGGATTTTCAGAATAATTTGCACTAGTTCCAACCATGATCTTACATTTCTTCAAAAGCGATAGCACACATGGATGATTAGGGACTCGTACCGCAATTTTGCCATCTAACTTCATAGACTCATTAATTTCATTATCTTTTAATTTTAAAACTAGGGTTACTGGTCCTGGCCAGAATCTATCTGCAATTTTATTAGATAATTTATCAAATACGGCTATTTTCGATATCTCTTTTTTTGAATATCCAAGGACAGGAAAATTTTTGGATTCAACCCTTTTCTTTATTCTATAGATTGCGTCAACAGCTTTTGGATTTCGCGGATCGCATCCTATACCATAAACGGTATCTGTAGGAAATACAACTAGACCGCCTTTCTTTACTGTAATAGCAGCTAATTTGATCCCATGTGGATCGCAAGCAACAATCATAATTTTTTTAAAAGATGAAGTAAATTATGTCTTGTTATTAAACAATATAAGATTGATTGACGTAACCCTGCATATGGATGAAGAAATTCAACAATGTCAATGTCCACCTGGAGGCGAAATATATGTCAATGAAGACGGAATGGACATTTGTATTTCATGTGGTGGTTGGGTAGGAGCTTCTGTCTAAAAGATCATTGTTAAAACAACATATCAGCAGAACTTCAATTATCCACATTTGATGTTTCAAAACCAAAAATAGTTATCCACCTAAATCCTTAATAGTAATTTACTTTTTTCTACTGACGATGTCAGATGAATATGATAATGATTTTGAGGATGATTTTGACGATGATGTTGAAGACGAAGAAGATGTAGAAGAAGATAAAAGCTAAATTCTTAAACCAAATGTTTCTGCAAATTCTCTGAATCCGCGATATGCCTGCAAGAATTCTCTTCCCCTTGAACTAATCTTATACTTGCATGCTCTGTCAGAGCTTGTTTGTTCTAAAAGGCCCTGCTGCACTAATGTTTCTAAAATTTTTGATATTCTTCCATAAGAAATGTTAGCTTTTCGTATGAGATAGGTAACACTGGCACCAGTCTCGTCTGGTACCTCATCTCTTGTAGTGGTAAGTATATCGCCAATTATACTCATGTGAGTTCTATATGTTGCCGCCAAATTTCATTCCTCTCAATGGAACTTTGGAGATTGGTACGAACAGAGCTCCCAATCCTACTATCTTAGTTGAGATTGATATCACATAAAGGACTGATTTTGGAAACACTACGGAATACCATCCGAGAAATTCTCCTAATGCAAGGAGCCCTAGACCAGAAGCAACGAAAATCGTACTAGTCTTCCTATTTTCCATATATGACATTATTGTCTCTATTGTCCCATATACCAGTAGGATAAAAGAAATTGACCTTATAATATGCTCAATTGAATTACCTGGAATGATGAAAAGTGGCACAACAATTGATTTCAGATATCTTGACTTGGGGAAAAATGACTTGATACCATGGGAAAAAGCAATAAAAAAATATCCTATTGTTTGAATTCCAATTCCTAAAGTTTGGATTCCTGATTCTATTTTTCCAGAATGAATGAAAAAAGAATCACCTATGTATCCCAAACCTACAACGCCAAATCCTATGCTTATTGACAAAAAAGCTATTGTTAAACGGAAAAGCGTTGGACTTCCAGTATTTTTAAAACCAATACGTGCAAAAATTCCTATTAGAAGACCTACTCCAAAACCTACTAGATTAAGAATTATCTCAAGTACAAATTCCAATTAATCGCAGTATTCATTCAAAATTAATTAAGTCTTACAGGTAAATTTTTTCTACCAATCGTCAAGAGTTCCAGCTGTAGTGCCTTCTGTAGTGGAAGCATAATCTCCTAGAACATCAGAATATCTGGCATCTTTGTATGTAAGATATTTTACATATTCACCATATGTCATATCAAGTGAACAATGCGAACACTTGACAAATGAAAAGTCATCTCCCATCTCTGCTATGTTGCTGCATTTTGGGCATTTTATCTTCACATCATATCTACGTTAATTGCGCTAATATCTCTTTATTAAAAGAATAAATTGCGACAATTTGTTGTTACGTTATGGCAAAAATATGTACCAAATGTAAAAAAGATATTCCAGCAGAAGGGGAACTTGATCCTATGGCTGCAAATTATCCATGCTGTAATGAATGTTGGGCCGAATGGAAACAATACAGAGTTATGGTTATGAATGAAATGAAGCTTGATATGTCAATGCCAGATCACAGAAAGGTTCTCAAAAAATATGAAAAAGTCTTTGTTGGTGTTTTAACACCCGAAGGAGATGTCGTAAACTTTGCCGATGAAAGCACACGAAATCCCGAAAAACCAACCTAAATTCCAAGCTCAATTTTTGCTCTATCTGGTATTGTGAGAAGCAGTCTCTTTTTTTTATTATCCTCCAAAACATCAGTTATTTTTTTAACTGATTTAGAAATTGTATCCTTTTCACTTTGATTCAAGGATAAATACACTTCTAAAACTCCATCTAGATTAAATAAAATGATTTTTTGCGGATTTTCTGTAATTTCGTTAATGTATGTCATAAACATGACAGTTCTTTGTTCTTCTGATAAAGTACTCAAAATTTCAAGCCAAGTCTTAAACAACTTTGAAAATTTATCAAATGGGATCGTAGGTCCAGCTTGAAGAGCATTGTTTATTATCTCTATTTTATCTGTTGATGACATTGAAAAAAACTCTATCAATCTTTTTTTCAAAATAGGTTTTCGAAGAAACTCTGGAAGATTTGCTAATGAAACTATGATATTTCCAGCATAGTTTGGCTCTGACAACAAAATTGCACTGACTCACTTTGTTAAAATTGTTTGGTATAATTTGGCTTAAATATGTCAAGCTATGTTTTCCTTGTATGCCTTCAACAATTATTGTGGGTGGATTTTATGGAGATGAAGGGAAAGGTAAAATAATTTCCTATCTTGCAATGAAAGATAATCCGGTGATTGCTGTAAGGGGAGGTGTAGGTCCAAATGCCGGTCACACAATCGAATATGACAATAAAAAATACAAAGTAAGAATGTTGCCAAGCGCGTTTTTGAATAAAAATACTAGACTCCTTATTGGACCTGGAGTTGTGGTAAGTCCAGAAATTCTTTTAAAAGAAATAGAAGAATTTGGAGTATCTGATAGATCATTTGTAGATTTTCAATGTGGAATTATTGAAGAATCTCATAAAGCAGCTGACTCTCAAGGTAGATTGAAAGAATCAATTGGCAGCACTGGTTCAGGAACAGGACCTGCTAATGCGGATAGAGCTATGAGGACTCTAAAGCTTGCCAAAGATATGGATTCTCTGGCGCTTTATCTTGAAGATGTACCTAATGCCATTAACTATGCTTTACAGCAAAACGAGAATGTTCTCGTTGAAGGAACACAAGGTACATTTCTTTCACTATGGCATGGAACATATCCTTATGTTACATCAAAGGATGTTACTGCGTCAGGAATATGTTCTGATATTGGACTTGGGCCAAAGAACGTAACTGATGTAATGGTAGTTTTCAAGTCTTATGTAACTAGAGTTGGTACAGGTCCTTTAAAGAACGAACTTTCTCCAGAACAAACAACTACAAAAGGATGGCGAGAAATTGGAACTGTGACTGGCAGACAAAGAAGAGCTGCTGAATTTGATTTTGAACTTGCAAAAAGGGCAATCATGCTTAACAGTGCAACTCAAATTGCCATAACCAAGCTCGACGTAATTTTTCCTGAATGTGTACACATGCAGTCTTTTTTGGATCTCAGTTCACCAGCAAAATATTTCATCAAATCAATCGAGGATCAACTTAAGGTGCCAGTAACTCTTATTGGTACTGGTCCAGACGTAAATGATATTATTGATCGACGAGAGTCATAAAGATTCGAATAGTAACTAACTACCTTTTAATGGGGTATTTTTTTCAAGAAATCTATGATAAAACTACCGCATTACATTCAAGTTGCTGATATACTCGAATTTTCAAGACTAGTGTGTGCGTTTGAAAGAGTTCCCCGGACATCTTTTTCATTTGATCTTGATGGTCAACATGTTATTTCTGTCCAAATGGATCTTCTTAAAGAAAAACCGGTAATCTATTTTACTCCGATAAATAAGATCGGTCATTACCTTTCATATGGTTTTAAGGGAGGAAAAGAAGATTCTGAGATTGTTAATACTATCACAAATCCTACGTATCTTTATTCACCAATTGTTAGAGTAAAATCATTACCTCCATCTCTAAAACCAGAAACAAACAAAGAATTAGAAGTAACTTATGAGCCGCTTGAGCTTGAAGACATTACAAGTCTGATAAAACTAAGCTATGGATTTGAAGAAGCCCCCTTCCCACTTTTTGCTTTTCAAAATGGAACGAATTGGATGATAGGTGTCTTTATGAATTTTAATGAATCAGATGAAGTATCCTATTTCTGTCATGTTAAATTAGATAGCGAACCAACAAAACCCTTTTTGAAATATTCAAGTAAGGATGGATTGGAACCTACTTTTGTAAGTGCTATAACGGAGCATGGTTATTCCTACCTTAAAGTAATAAAACTAAAAGATAAACATCCACTAGTTAAATTATGACTGATTATAAAACAAGAATAAGAGAATCTGCATCTGGTAAAAGCAGAATCATATTGGCAAACGATTTGGAAAACATATCTATTCAAAAACTAGAAAGTAATACAATAAAAAACATAAAAACGCTAAACAAATTTCTATGTGCAATTAAATTTAATTTTCATCTAATCTTACCACTTGGCATGAAAAGTTTTACAAAAATAAACCGTGTTGCTCATGATACAGGCTTGCAAACTATTGCAGATATAAAATTAAATGATATTGGAAATACGAATAAAATTACAACTGAGAAATTGTGGCAAGCAGGATTTGATGCAGTAATTGTAAATCCAATAATGGGCCCCGAAAATCTACAAAACCTTATTGAATCTGCACATAACGATGATCATGGAATAATAACACTTGTTCATATGAGTCATCCTGGTGCAAAATTAGGATATGGTCTTACTGTACTACAGAACAAAAAGACATTAAAAATTAATGAGTTATTTTTGGAATGGTCTTGTTCTATGAAAGCAGATGGCATTGTAGTTGGTGCAACAGTTCCACAAATAATAAAATCGTGCTACAAAAGATCAAAGGGACGATGTGAAATTTACTCTCCCGGAGTTGGTACGCAAGGCGGGGATCCAGTCAACACAATTCGGTGTGGTGCAAATTATCTAATTGTTGGACGAACAATTTTGAATGCAAAAGATCCTGTTTTGGAAGCGAAAAAACTTCAAGAACTAAGTCTTGGCGTCTAGTTTCTTAGTTTTTTCATTACATTTTGTGCGTTCTTATAGGTTAGTTTCTTTAATGCGTCATTATATCCAAGCCAGATAAATCCTTGATGCTCATGAGAAATCTTAACATCTGCGGTATCTGTTTTAGCAAGAAAGAAAACAACCTCTTTGTGAACCAAGTTTTCATCCCGCTGATAATGATATTCTACCTTATCCTCAAAACCATCGACAAAACTTACGTCAGTTATGCCTGTTTCTTCTCTGATTTCTCTTATCACTGTCTCCTTTAGAGTTTCACCTTCCTCGATATTTCCCTTGACAAAATCCCAATGACCAGAAGGATAGTTTAGAAGAAGATACATCTTGCCAGAGGAAGTCTCTCTAAATAAAATTGTCCCTGCTGATCTTTCCTCAATCATTACTTAGGACAATTAGTTCAGCTACGTATTCTTTTCTACTATTTTCCTAATCTTCGCGCTCTTCTTTGGAATGTTCTGATTGCTCTCATGAGATCTATCTTTCTAAATTCCGGCCAGTATACATCCATAAAAACAAGCTCACTGTAAGCACTTTGCCATACTAAAAACCCACTGAGTCTCTTTTCTCCAGATGTCCTCAATATCATATCTGGTGATGATTGTGGAAGATGTGATGTATAAAGACAGGACTCAATAACGTCTTTGTCTATTGCATCTACCTCAAGTGAACCTTCTTTGATCTTGGTTGCAATCTTTTTTACAGCATCTACTAACTCGTTCTGACCACCATAAGCTATAGCTATGTTAAGATAATGATTATCGTAATCCTTTGTGGCCTCATCTAATCTATTCAAAACTTCTTTTAGAAATTCTGGCAATATCTCAACACGACCAATAGCTTTTACCCTCATACGATTTTTATGTATTCGCGGATCGTTATACAATTTTTCAAGTCTTACTTTTATCAAACCATAAAGATAATGTAATTCGGCATCATCGCGAGCCAAATTCTCTACGGATAAAACATAAAGTGTTATTATCTTTATGTCAAGTTCTTCGCACCAGTCTAATAACTTTTCAACAGCATCAGCTCCACTGAAATGACCATCCATCTTTAGAACTAGATTCCTTTTTGCCCACCTCCTATTGCCATCCAATATTATTGCAATGTGGTTTGGAATTACTCCATTCCTGATTTCTTTTTCAAGCCTGTTGGAATAGATTTTATAAAAACCAGCGAAATGAAGCGCCTTTTCTTTTATTCCGATAGTACTTCACCGCCTTTCTTCCTTCTATATCTACGGAAGAGGACTGAGGCAGATATCAGTATTACTGCTAATCCAAGTAATAGAGGCGGGAGTAGAGTAAATGGGCTTTCATTATGTGTCATAATTGTTGTGAACTGTAATACAATAGGATAGAGTGTTATCAAAACAACAATTCTAAGTATGTCCGTTATTGATCTTATACTTCCTTTGAACCAACTGCTTAACAATGATCCTCCAAACATAGATCCTACACCCATCCACAAAAATGGTAACATTCCTGAAACAAAAGTACCGACTACCACTTTGTCTGTGGCCAGTTTCAATATGTCTGGGTTTGTCGTAATTTCTGGATTAATAGCTCCTAACCCAGAGGGTATTGAAACTAGAATCAAAAGTATTCCAGTTACCATTGTGAATGTTCTGATAAATCCTGCAGGTGTAGGCTTTACCCAATGTGACCAAGCTCGGTCCACATCAAAAGCTCTGATTAGAAATGCTCCACCAAGAATGCTTACTAAAACTGCAAAAATTTCTTTGGTCATTCCAAGTACTGTAGCGATTCCTCCAATCAAAAGCAAAATTCCTGGAACGCCAAGGAAAAACTTTGAATATTTTGAATCAAAAGCAATTGCTTTCAAATATCTTCCAAAAACTGCATATGAATATTCTACACTCCTGCTAGCCCGCATGACAACTCTTCGAACTGAAACAATGGGTAACACATTTTGAATTATTGGAATCACACTTTCGTCATCTTCGCCATCAGAAACAATGACTGCTCCATTTGCACTGTATTTTTCCATAACTGATTTTACTTGTAAAACTATTTTTTCATCAGCTTCGACTCCTCTGTTTTCTGTACCAGAAACCAGAATTACTTCTACTTGATATCCCTTGCTTACTAGATCTTCGTAGGTTTTTACTGCTGCAAAAATTGAATTAGAATCAGCATCTTCAGGATCTTCTAATGCAAGTCTCTGTGCCGCATCAATACATGCATTTCTACCAACAATTGGTGTGATAACTCCTGCTTTACCGATATCATCATCTCTGTCAACACAAATTACTAATAATCTGTTGGTTCTGCCTTCAATAGTATTCTTCTGCAGATTGGTCTCTTTTGTTGACATGATATATATACAAAAATTGTATTTCCTATTAATTAATCTAATTTATACATCATCAAACCATTGTTATCAAAAAATTTGACTCAAAAAATCGCTAATCTCATGGTTTTGTCTCATTAGCCTTTATTGCATATGATTCAGATTCCTTTTTCATAGAGTCAGACTTTTGTAGTTCATCTTGAAGATCATTAATTGAGACGTTGCCTTTTACCTTGTTTGCGATAACTATGGTCTCTGTTAGATAGTCATTGTACTTTTTTAGGGCTTCACCATAATTGAGATAGCTCTCACGCCATTCCTGAGGTGCCCTACTTTCTATTATCTCAGTTAAGAGAGAAGCTACTTGTGAGGACGTTGTTTGGGCTCTTGTTATAAAATCATCAGGAGAAAGAGAACCACCTAGCATGTTATTTAACTCATCACTAGTCTCATTGATTATGATATCATGTCTTTCTTTGATACTTTCTAACTCACTACGATAATCAGAAATTAGAGGCCCTGAGTTCTCGTGTTGGGGAATTAACCATAATGAAAAACTGGCAGCGGTGATTATGCCCAGTATTACTGCAGTAAGGATTATGCCTTTTCTTGTTGCCACCCACTCCGTCACGTGATGACGGTTAAAAGCATGACTGATTCTAGCGTAATTTTACATCTCATTAGGCACAAATTTGCTAATTTATGAAAGTTGGATCATTTACTCATTAGAAATAACAAAAAATTCTAACATTTTATAGAATTTCTATATATCTTGACTAATAAGTAAATTGTAAAAATTCATGAGCCTCTAGCGTATAGTGAAATAATTTTTACATCGTCTTCCTAAATACAACTTCATTCGTAAACATGTGAAATGACTACAGCATACTGCGTAAAATGCAGGAAGAAAGTCGAGATAGCTGGTCCAAAGGAAGTTAAGCTAAAAAACGGTCGACCTGCAGTAAAGGGCACATGCCCAAAATGTGGCACTAACGTTTTTCGAATAGGAAAGCCTTAGGGGACCATTTTCTTCTTTTTTAAACTAAATCAATATAGGTAGCCATCAGCGAGATCTGTTATTGGCAAAAGGTGAATATGAAAAACTCCTAAAAAAAATACAGGATAAGATTTCTGAAAATAAAAAAGATACTGGTTCTAGGTTTGAACTTCCCTCAGTTGACATAATGTGGCAAGGTAATAGAACATTTTTCCGCAACTTTGCTGACTTTCCAAAACTTCTAAGAAGGGATCCTGAAAAAGTTCTCCAATATCTTTCAAAAGAGTTTGCATCGCCAGTTCAAATAGCTGGTGATAAAGCAGTATTCGTAGGAAAAAAAGATCCTCATGATTTTACTATGCTTCTGACAAGATACGTAAAAGAATATTTGGAATGTCCGACCTGCAAAAGTCCTGATACTAGAGTAGAAAAATCAAACAGGCTCACTTTCCTAGTATGCGAAGCATGTGGCGCAAAATCCTCACTTAAGGGTCCATATGCGTAATGGCGTTTGCAGTACGAACAGTTGTTTACCAACAAAAAAGGATGCTGAATATTTGTGATGCAGATCTAGTTGGAATAACTCTCACAAAATCAGATTTAACATTAAACATTAGCCAAAGTTATTTTGCAGAACGAATTGTTGAGAAGGAGGAAGCAGAAGAACTTTTGAAAACATGTTCAATAATAAATATGGTAGGAAAAGAAACTGTTTCTTTATCTGTCAAAATTGGAATAGGATCTTCAAAAGGTGTAAAAGAAATTGATGGCATTCCATTTCTTTTAGTTTTTAAATTCTGACAAAACACCACAATTATATACGTTCAAGAGGAACATTTTTTGATCATAGTGGGAAAACGTAAAGTTCTAAACGAAAGTGAACTTAAAGAAATGAAATTACCAGAGGATTATGAGCTTCTTGGTAGAGTTATCAAACTCTTAGGTAGTGATCATGTTTTGGTCAAATGTACAGATGACAAAACACGAATGGGTAGAATTCGTGGAAAACTAAAAAGAAAAATTTGGATACGGGATAATGATGTTGTTACAATTGCTCCATGGGATTTCAAATCAGATGAGAAAGGTGATATTACTTGGAGATATACTCTATCTCAAGTTGACTGGTTGAAAAATAACGGTCATTTGCCAAAAGACTTCTAACATATTCGTAACTAATTTTACACGGTAAATTCAATTTATGATGTTGTCAGACGAACTTGGAAAGAAACTAGCAGAACGAATTGATCTTAAAGTTCTTGCAAATGAGAGAAGAGGTAAATCACACAAAGGCGTATTTGATAGAAATAAAGTTGTAGATGACGTTCTAGACAAAACCACAATAATGATCTTATCAAAGATGATAAATTCTGGAATTATATCGTATGTTAACGGAACAATTGGTTCTGGTAAAGAATCCAAGGTATATTGGGCGGTGGATCCTTCTGGAAGAGATATTGCCCTGAAGATATATCTTGTAACTGCTACTAATTTTAAAAAAAGACTTCCATATCTTATAGGGGATCCAAGATTCTCAAGTATCAAAAAAGGAACCAGGAATATGGTAGAGCTCTGGGCCAAAAAGGAATTTCGAAATTTGAATCAATGTGTCAAGGCTGGTATTCCAGCAGTCAAACCTGTTAGCCTGATAAAAAATGTATTAGCTTTAGAATTTGTAGGAAAAGGAGGAGTGCCTGCACCTACCTTGGTAGAAACCGAAGTTACTTATGATGACTATAGGCAATCAATTTCGATTATTTCAGATCTTTATACCAAGGCTAAACTAGTACATGCTGATTTCTCTGAATATAACGTCTTTAAAACTGAGAAAGGTTTGATTGTACTTGATTTTGGTTCCTCAGTTGATATAAGGCATCAAAATGTAAAAGAATTCCTTGAAAGAGATATTAAAAATATAACTAATTTCTTTGTTAAAAGAGGTTTGACAGTAGAGAATCCATCTGATATAATTGAGAGGATAATGAATTGAGTTTTGAAAAAGTTATTCTTATTCCACTTGATCGAATTGGCGCATTAATTGGTAAATCAGGAAAAGTAAAATTAAAAATAGAAAAAATATGTTCAGTTACAATTGATATAGATAGCGAAACAGGCGAAGTAACTATTAGAGGAACAGGAAAAATAGAAGATATGCTTCCTTTCAAGGCTGAAGAAGTTGTTATGGCGGTAGGTCGTGGATTTTCACCTGAAAAAGCAATGCGACTTTTACAGGGTGAAAATGCATTACATGTTATCGATTTAAGAGAATTTGGAGGTAAATCTTCTTCCCAGATTGAAAGGATAAAAGCAAGAATAATTGGAGAGGGTGGTAGAGTTAGACAAAATATGGAGCAACTTAGCGGTGCAAGTATCTCCGTCTATGGACGTACAGTAGCAATAATTGGGGAAGGAAATCACCTAAGAACAGCAGTAGATGCCATTACTACACTTTCAAGTGGAAGCACACATGGAAAAGTTTACAACGACTTACAGGAAGCAAGACGAAGAGAAAAACTAGAAAGATTGCAGCTATGGGAGAACGGAAATGTCTTTGACTAAGGAAACCTTTAGCCAGATCTCACCAAGCGAGTTTTTTTACAGAAATAGAGATCTTGCAGGTTTTAGTAATCCTACAAGATCGCTATATACCTCAGTTAGGGAATTTGTTGAAAATGCATTAGATGCATGTGATCAAAAGAAAATTTTACCAGATATTCATCTATCAATTAAAGCAGTAGATCCAGAACAGCCTGATCCAAAACCATACATACTTTCAGTAAAAGACAATGGCCCTGGGATTGAACCAAAACATGTGCCTCTAGCATTTGGAACTGTTCTATATGGTTCAAAATTTGGACTAAAACAAGCCAGAGGTATGTTTGGACTTGGAGCAACAATGGCTATACTTTATGGTCAAATCACAACAAACAAGCCAGTTATTGTAAAAAGTTGTGCCGATGGAAAAACACAAGACGAATTTGTAATGTTACTTGATATACAAAAAAATAAACCCGTTATACAAAAACATACAACAAAAGAAGCTTCAAAAACTGGGCTTGTAGTTAGCATTGTTCTAGAGGGAGACTATTCAAAGGCAGGAACTAAGATTCGTGATTATGTGTCGCAAACATCACTGATCACACCATATGCTTCTATAACATTTGAAGATCCTTCCGGAGAAAAATTTCATTTCCCCAGAATTGTAAAAGAAATGCCACCTCCACCTACTATCATAAAACCACATCCACATGGCATTGATGTAGAGACAATTAGAAGAATGATAGTAGACACTCACTATCAAATACCAATTGTTGATAATAATATGATTATAAAAGTTCGAAGTGAACTTGGATTGCAGAAAAAAAATCTTAATTCAAAAGGTATCATGGAACGAGCACAAAAAAAATGGTCTGGTCTTTCTAGGCCTGTAAGAACAGTTGTTGCAATGATGTCATTTCTCAATTTAGATTTTGATGGATTAAGCAAAATTCGTATAGATGATCTTGATATTGCAAATAAAAAACTCGTATATTGGAATTTTGGTGAATCTAAATCACATGTAGTTGAATTAGATTCCGAGAGTCCATATTACAAACAACTGGCAAATACCGTACAGGGCGATACCTTACATGCCTTTTTAACAAAAAGATTCCAACGAGTTGGACCAACAACTGCAGATAAATTCTGTGAATTTGCCAAATTCAAGTCTGAAAAAAGAATTGGCAGTATGACCAATGAAGAACTTGTTAAACTTGCTGATGCACTTCAAAAATTTGAAGAATTTCTGTCACCCGATCCAAGTTGTCTTGCACCACTTGGGGAAGAGCCATTGTCAAAAGGAATAATGAAATTTTTTAATCCAGAATTTGCGTCTGTAATTCAGCGAAGCGCCTCTGCTTACTCTGGGTTTCCATTTGTAGTTGAGATGGGAGTTGCATATGGAGGAGATATTCCACCAGCAGGACTCAAGGTATATCGCTTTGCCAACCGTATTCCACTTCTTTATGATGAAGGAAGTGACGTCGTTCTTAAGATTGTCAATGAAATGGATTGGAGTCGTTATAAGATTAAGGGCGATCCGCCTCTTGTTATTGTATCACATATCTGTTCTACTAGAATTCCATACAAAACGGTGGGAAAGGAAAATGTTGCGGACAGACCTGAAATAGAACGTGAACTTAAAAACGCATTACAGTATTTGGCAAGAAAATTGGCAGTACATATGTCAAGACAAGGAATGGCAGACATGGCAAAAAAAAGAGCCAACCTATATTCAAAATACATTCCACTTATTGCACAATTTGTAACGGAGCTTTCTGCAAACAAAAAAGAACCAAATTATAAACAACTAATAAAGAAGGGAAGTGAACTTGAAGAACAACAAATCTAAAACAGCTAAAACCGCGGAAGCAAGAAAGGGGAAATTACTTTCGACCCTAAAAAATCAGGGTCTTACAATTTATAATGATTTGGAGAATGGTAAATTTCCACAATTTTCAATTCCAAGTAGGTCTGTTAGCAATATAGTATATGATAAGAAATTAAGACAATACATTCTTGGTAATTCTAGTGCAGTTCGAAGTGCACGAAACATGTCACAACTTCGTTCATACACACAACTTTCATGGCTTGCATTTTTTGTAAATAGGCTGGTAAAAGAAGGAAAATCCTCCACTTTGAGAGATATTTATTATTCATCACAAGCTTTTGAAATTGATTTTGAAGATCAGCCAGAATCTGATAATATTATAGTTGATCTTGAAGCTTTACTTTCATTTCCTAGAGAAGACTTTCATATTTTTCCTGAAGAGCGAAGCAGTGTTTTTGGGGATCTGACAATAGAATATACCGTACCTGGATATGAGGGACGGAGAGTTAATCTTTCTGATCACCCGGATGGATATCTGATAGGACCAAGCCTTAGTAGTGCAGAATTAATAGATACAAGTGCTGAGCTTGTGATTGCAATAGAGAAGGGTGGTCTTTTCACAAGATTTGTGGAGGAAAAAGTTCACAAAAAATTTAAAGCAATAATAGTTGATACTGCAGGCCAAGCACCACGTTCCACCAGAAGTCTTCTGAAAAGACTTAACACAGAACTGGGATTGCCAGTTGTTATCTTGGCAGACGGTGATGTATATGGTGAACACATTGCTATGGTCATAAAATCTGGATCTGCAAATGCTGCCCATTTAAGAGAATTAACAGTTCCTGATGCAAAGTGGCTTGGTGTGTGGGCTACAGATATTGAAAAATATAAACTCCCAACAATACCGATGACTGAATCTGACATTAAGAGAATATATGATTTACAAAAGGATCCTCGTTACCAAGAGGGAAACTGGAAGACACAACTGGAAGTATTCCTAAAAATAAAAAGAAAAGCTGAGCTTGAAGCCTTTTCGAAATACGGGCTGACAAATATTACTGATAAATATCTACCAGAAAAATTAGAGTTATCAAAGAGCTTCTAATTTTTTAATTCTTAGTGTGAGAACTCCATTTCTGTACTTAAAATCATGAATTCCCATATCTGGGGTGGCTTCTATGGGAACTTCTTTAGAAAATTTGCTTGATCCCCTTACGTATAAAATACCATCAATCAATCTAACTGTAACTTGATCTTCTGGTCCTGGTACTTCTGCTACAAATACTAATTCTTGATCTCCTTTTATCAAATCATATACCCAATTCTTTGTATCGCTCTCTTTTGTAGTATATTGTGGTTGTGTATCCTTTGTCATCTTCTTTAGTACTCTTACCCAGTAAATCATAATAGCAGCTGTAATCCCTATCAAAATAAAGCTGACATATCCTTCTGAAGCTCTTAAAGACATAATGTATACTGCTCCAAGAAATAACAATGCCATTAATGGTATTATGAAATCAAGAGATTTGTCATTTGAATATCTGTTTTTGTAGCTTGCCAAGGTTTTCTGTATATTCCACCATTACACCAAATATAAAGGATCTTTGATTTTTTACATCTGATAAACCTATTAAACCCAAGATATTTTATTGAATTAATTTCTAATTACATTATAAAATACTTTGTAAAATATTTTAGGTAGTTTCCCATCGCTTGAACAAACTATGATCGATATTGAATTGATCTAGACATTTTCCAACAATGTGATTTAATACATCATCTATTGTTTTTGGTCTATTATAGAATCCTGGCATTGCAGGTAGAATGATTACTCCTATCCTTGCAAGTTTTAACATATTTTCTAAATGGATACTCGTAACCGGCGTTTCACGTGGAACAAGTATCAATTTTCTTGATTCTTTCATCGTTACTCCAGCCGCTCTTGCAACCAAAGTTTCTTCATAACCATTTGCTATGCTTGAAAGTGTTTTCATACTGCACGGGATTACAATCATTCCATCTGTTTTGTGAGTTCCACTTGAAACACTTGCCGCCATGTTAGAGTCATCAGAATAATGATCTGCAAGAGATCTTACGTATTTGAAATCATACTCTGTCTCTAAAACAAGACATTTTTTTGCCCACTCTGTCATGATTAAATGAATTTCAACATTACACTTCTTTAAAACTTCAAGCATTCTTATCCCATAAAGGATACCTGAGCTACCCGTGATGCCTATGACCAGCCTCATACTCGAACTGCTTTAGTTTAATATTTAATTCCAACGATACGATGCATGCCTCATCTTTAATTACATCATGATTTTCTCAGACGTTATGAGTGTGAATTTGAATAATGTTGAAGAAAAACTTGTCTCGGAGCTTAGACTTTCACCAATTCAAACAAAGGTGTTTGTTTTGATTATAAAAAATGGCAAAATGTCAGCAGAAGCTATGGCAAAAAAATTAGAAATATCTGACTCGGTAGCACTAGAAACTGCACAAAGTTTAGTAGAACTTGGTGGTTTTATTGATATAACAACAACAGAATTTGAAACGACACATCCAAGATTTGCTGTTGTAAATATGTACAGACGTATGTGTCAAAGAGAAAACATTCAATTTAAAAAAAATGCACTTGTCGATAACATATCAATTGTTTTAGAAAAGCCATATGATGATGCAAGAACTAAATAGAACCATATCTGGAGATGAAACAATGTCAGCAGATCAAGAGACATGTAAACATGAAATAGTTTATTTTGGTGTTACAAATATAAATTATGAAAAAAGAACAATTGGCTCAGTTGATATCTGGCGTTGCGTTAAATGTAAAAAAATATTCTGTGAAGAAAAACAACTAGGAATTGAAAATATAGTAGATTATGTAGGAATGCCAAAAATAGACAAAGATCAAAAATGGGCAGTTCTTTTATGTAATTTAAAAAAACATAAAGAAAAATGGAAGCTTGTAAAGCTTAGAAAAGACGACGAGATCCAACATGAATGTCTGGATGAGAAAGTAATAAAGCTCAAAGTAAACGACTTTAAGATTCAAGACGAAAAACACTGGAACTTTCTTATAGAAAACTCTGTTAACAAGGCAGTTGAAATTTAGGTTTCTTCTTGAATCTTAAAGTTCATATCAACAATGTTCATGGAAGTCAAATAGCTGCTAAAATTACCGGAGTTTTTACCCTTGATGAACTCTATTCATTTAGATTCAATGCTATCGCTTTTGGAAGAATTGGAGGACATAATATTGGAGCAAAAATTCCTAAATCTACTCAGAAAGCAATTACCAAATTAGGTTACAATGTAGATGAAGTGATTAACGAACTTCAACAAAAATTGGTTAGTGGCGATATTACTTTGCCAGAGGGACTCAAAAAAGAAACTTTTGCCGACAGTTAAAACTGAGCTTCTTTTAGCGCCTTTTCACAAGAACAATTTCTTTGCTGTGGTATTAAATCAGAAATAAGAGTAAGAATTTTCTTTGTAGTTTCAACATTTTTTGATAATGTTTCCAAAACCTCTTTTGCAGTTACTGGCTTATCTGCCCACACATCATAATCTGTGACAGTTGAAATTGAAGCATAACATATTTGTGCTTCCCTGGCAAGCTGACATTCCGGTACCAAAGTCATACCTATGATGTCAGCTCCTATTACTTCTTTATAGAATTTTGATTCAGCGCGTGTTGAAAACCTTGGTCCTTCTATGCAAACATATGTGCAATTTTTATGAATCTTTAGATTTATTCTGTCTGCAGCTTTGCTTATTGCATCTTGAAGTTCTGGACAAAAGGGATCTGCAACAGATATGTGAACTACTTTTTCTCCCTCAAAAAAAGAATACTTTCTTGACTTTGTAAAATCAATAAATTGCGATGGTAAAACAAAATCTCCAGGTCTGAGATCTGGTTTTAGACTTCCTACTGCAGAAGGTGCGATTATTCTCTTTATGCCCATTTCTTTGAAAGCCCAAATGTTAGCCCTGAAATTAATTAAATGAGGTGGAATTGTATGCGTTCTTCCATGTCGTGGCATAAATGCAACTTTTTTGCCTTTGAAAAGTCCTACTGTTATAGAATCTGACGTCTTTCCAAATGGAGTATCGATAGTAATTTCTTTGCTTTCAGTCAGGAGGCCAGGGTCATAAATTCCAGTTCCGCCAAATATGCCTATTTCTGCTTGTTCCATTAATATTTCACTAACGATTCATGTCTGTAGTTTTTAATTTCTTTTGAACCTTTTAGATCCGTTAATTCTATTATGAACGCAAATCCAGTTATGGCACCGCCGATTTTCTCAACTAGTTTAGCTGCAGCTTTTGCTGTTCCGCCTGTGGCTAACAAGTCATCACAAATGAGGACTCTCTGTCCTTTGTTTATGGCATCGTTTTGAATTTCCATTGTTGCACTTCCATATTCTATGTTATAGGATATTTTCTTAGTGGCTCCTGGTAACTTTCCTTGCTTGCGTATCATTATCATTCCTTTGTTATATCTTAATGCTAGTGCACAAGCCAGAGGAAAACCTCTTGATTCAATTCCAGCAATTAAATCGATCTCATTTGTATGGTAAAGTCTAGCAAATTCATCCACAACTAGCGAGAGAGCCGATGGATCTCTTAGTAGTGGACTGATATCACGAAACAAAATTCCTTTTTTAGGAAAATCTGGTATTTCTGCAATCTTTTCTTTTAGATTCACAACATGACTGGCACTAGGTGGATATAAAAAATATTTCTAATTAAAAATCTATTATTGAACACTTATGTTTGTAGTTGTTTGACCAGTTACAGATTTTACCTGAATTGTATAAGATCCAGGATTGAAGTCTAGAGGTATCTTCCATATTGTACTAAAGTCTCCTACGTTTGTTGATGTTATTTCAAGAGATACAAGTTGGGTGCTGTTAGTACTGAGCAATTTGATGATTATGTTAGCATTATTACCCGCACCAGCACCAGAAATCATGACAATGTCACCCCTGACATAAATTGGTGGAATCCTGTCAAGCTTAACACTTATTCCTTCATGAGCTGATTTTACTGTAATAGTAAGACTTGTGTGATTAATACCGCTTGAAGCATCAAGCTTCCAAGTTCCTGACCTGCCATCTCCAGGAATTCTAAAATCTGTTACGGAAAATATTCCTGTTTTGTCAGTAAATGTCTGCAGAGACTTTACAATGACCCCATTAGGGTCAGAAAGAGTAACTCGGATTATTGTATTTGAGTTTGATTTACCCAGTATTATGATGTTGTCTCCTAAGTGATATGTGTCCTTTACAGTTTTCATGATTATTGCTCCAGAACCAATTTGAAGACCAATTGCAAAACTTACCGATTCCTTATCATTTCCTCTAGTGATTACGGCTGAATATATTCCAGGCGTGTATGATGTAACATTAAAAGAATAAGCAACAAATCCATCAGGTCCTAACAAAACAGTATCTGCAAACTTTTGTTTGCCAGATGGATCTACAATTATTAAATTAAGAGTTGAAGTAGGCGGGCCTGATATGTTGATAGTAGGCTTCTCTGAGTTTCGATAGTTTAGTTTGTCCATTGTAAGTGTAAGCTGTGGTACTGGAGGTTCACCAACTCCAAAATAGATAGTAACTTCGTCTGTTCCTTGTGAAGCTATTACTTTGTAAGTACCTTTTACTGCTCCAACATCAACAGGATATGCTATTGCCAACTGCCCATTAGATGTAACATTGACATCCTTTACAAAGACCTGATTCCCAGTGGGATCCTCAATTCTAAATGATAATGGCTGATTGGAAATAGACGTGCCGTTAATTATTATGGTTTTCCCAGGATCAACTTCTTGTTGTGATGTTGAAAGTATGAACTGATGAGTTGTTACTATGTTGTGAGCTTTAGACACTTTATTTTTACCGTCCGAAACTACAACGGTATATTCTCCAAAAGGAGCATCTATGGGAACTGTAGTAGTATACGAATAATGGCCGGTTTTATCGGCGGTTGTTGTAAAAGTTGTTGTTGTATTGCCCTCTGAATCTAGTATTGTTATAGTTATAGTACTCCCAGGAGTTGCAGTTCCAGAAAGTGTTTTTGTTTCTCCTCTGTGATATATTGAATCGGCAGTAAGAGTTAACGGTATATTCTGATTGATGGTGTTGGCTCTTTGATGTACTGGTTGAATTATAGTGCTAAATATTTTTGAATTACCATTTTGATCTTTGACAAAGAAACTTACACTGCCAGTTGATTGATCATCTGGAATTTTTGTAGTTACTATAAAATTACCGCTATTAGTTGTAAAGGAATCAATCTTGTTATTTCCAATATACAAATCTAGATTTGCATTAGATGAAAAGCTATGACCAATAACACGTACAGTGATACCAGGACTTGGTGTAGAAGGAATGATTCTAAAACTTGAGCCATCCAATATTCCTGGATGATTGGTAGATGGTGTTCCAGGTGTAGATGGTGTTCCAGGTGTAGATGGTGTTCCAGGTGTAGACGTGCCAATCTCTCCTGAACCAAGCTCATTATTTTTGATGTCTAGTGCTTTCCACGTTATATCTGGATTTGATTGATCCGTTTTAATGATGAAATTTGCTGACTGTCCTGCTTTTATTGGATTAGTGGAAGTAAAGGTCAGTGTGTTGACAGAACTTTTTATACCAAACCAACCACCCTCTGTCTTAAACGACTTGAAATTACCTCCTTGTCCAATTTGCAAAATCACAGAACTAATATCAGAAATGTCTCCAGCGATGTTAGTAAATTTCAAGGTTGTTGTCATATCGTTATTTGAAGCAGTTACTGTAACAAGATTAGTTGTAGCATATGCTTCTGTGAAAAATAATGAAGTGAATGAGCTAGATACAAGTAAAATTAAAAGAAGGATTGCCCTAATTGACGTATATATCATAACAAAACAAAATCTTTCTCCAAATTAAACCTTAACCAGCTTTTATTCATTCCAGTACTTTTTTTGCATTTGAAATAGTGACATAGAGGAGTAAAGTACAAATTCTAGCTATTTTTTGGAAAATTATCTTTTATGTGGAATGGTAGTCTCTGAAACAATATTCTGGTTTTGTCTTATTCTCTCAGCAATTAGTCTATATATTGATCTGAATTGGTCCTTTGTTTTATCAGACAAAAACTCAGTTTCTTCAAGTGCTATTTTTTCACATATGTATCTACAAATATCTTCACGGTCAAATTTCTCCCAACCAAGATGTTGATTTTCTCTCCAGATCTCATTTAGGTTTTCTATTATGCTCTTTTTACCTTTTGCAACAAGATCTTCCCGAGTTAGATTGGCATATCCTTCTTTTCTTAGCTTGATTTCATATGTTTGATTGACTGCATGGAGATAATCTTCATCTATTATGAGATCTTCTATTGCTTGCTTTGGTTGACCACCAAGTTCAAAAAATATCATTTGAACTGCTTTGAAACCATTTGTTTGCAATAATGTGGAAATCTGCCGTGACTGATCTGTGTTATCTAGAAGCACAAATGTATTGTAACCATGGTTTCTGTAAAATATGGCAAGTGGTAAAACTGAATTTTTATTGTATGCTGGAACTATGTTCAATGGGTTCATCGAAAGGTTAGGATCTTTTAAGAACCTATCAAAGGCATTTAGATACATAGAATCAGTCATTGTTTCTACAATAATGACAGGTCTTGAATTATATCCGATTTCTCTATCAATAATTGACTCTACAAGACCCCTGGATAGGCCATAAAGAATTGGAGTAAGTGTTTGGTCATCTGCATTCCAGTAATCGTAATAAATGTGACTAAGATGTTTTCTCTTATCAAGTTCTACAACAAGCAAGTTTCCGGGGGCATAATCAAATATCATAAATGGAGAATGAGTTGCATATAGAATCTGGTTAGACCCTGCAAGATTCTTTAACAAATCAGAAATTCCTCGCTGTTGAGTTGGATGCAAATTTCTTGCAGGCTCGTCAAGAAGTAATATTGCTTCTTTTAATTCTGATCTTTGTGTTTCTGCAGCAAAGTTCACAATAAATGAAAAAGTCCACTTGAATCCTTCTGCTCTTCTGTTCAAAAGTCCAGTGTTTGTAACTGTGCCATCTTTATGAACATCAGAAATTACAACACTCAATATGTTTCCTGGATTATATCTCAGCTCAACATGAATCGGATCGCCTTTCCATGCAGGATTTAATCTCTCACTTAGCTTCCTACTTGTAGTGTGCAAAAGTTTTATCAGTCTTGAAGGAGTGCTTGCTACTTCTTCCAGTTTATCTGCATCAAGTTCTGCTAGATAAAATAAATTCTTGACTGTTTCGGCCTTGTCAAATTCCTCAATGTATTCTAACCCCTTTGGCCGTATACCTCTTGTTTCTTTTAAAAACTCGTTAAGATCTATATTTCCAAGAATCTTTTTGTAATCTGAGAAATAAACAAACCTTGGATGTAATTTGTCTTCAATAAAATTTTCAAGCGCTGAGCGTTCAGTTGTTCCTACAAGTAGGTTGTCATAGATATTGTCTACATCTTTGTATATTTTTTCCCATTCTGAAATTACTCGCCTGTCTTCTGACGCTAATAGGTAAATCTGATTGTTGAATTCTGCCATCATATTGGTAAATGCATCTCTTGTTCTTGGAGGATGGTCCTGCAAGAATTTCATATCTAATCTTATTCGAATAGGATTTGGGATATTAGATACAAAGTCTTCAATACGCTCCACAAAGTTTTCCCAAGAGTTTAGTCTCTTGCTTGCCTCACCACTGATTTTTACATCACCAAAGTCATATTGTGTTCTTGGATTTGTCTGAGTTCTGTAGATTTTTATGGTTTTGATATCTTGTAAGTTTGGGAACTTTTCCTGAATTAACTTTATTTCTTTTTCATTTAGTTCAAAATCCCCTTCTGCTACCCTTACTTCTGATTTTAGCTCATCTGTCATCTCGTCGCATAAATCTAATTCAGAAACTTTGGAATCCTTGTTGAGTAAAGTAAGTGCTTCAAGTATTGTTGTTTTTCCGCTCTCATTTCTTCCGATGAAAGCAGCCAAATCGCCAACTTTTATTTCACCAGAATCATGAATGCAACGAAATGCACGTACTCTAAATTTTCTAAGTCGCATCTAGCGCCTATGGGCTTGTCTGTGATTTAACTTATTCGTCAAAGTTATCTGTTGCCATACTAATTTTTTTGACTAAATAGATATAAGGGAATGAAAATGGTTAGATAACAAAATGGCTGTGCAAAAGATAGCTTTGCTCGTTTTTCTTTTTCCAGTTATAATTTCAATAGTTTTTGGCGTATCAGTATTATCGAATGTACTGGAACAGCCAGATAGACATCTTAACATGTGGCAATTTGTTGCTCATCAACCAACTCAAACAGGGGACAGTGACATTAAAATCCAAAACCTATTGAATTCTTATTCCACTTTTACACCAGTAAGCATTACTGTATCAGTCAATAACACTGCATTTGATTGTGGTGATCTTTATATTACAATTTATGATCTCGGCACTTCTCCAAACCAAGTAGTGGTACAAAATGGCTACTTTTCACAATGCTTTGCAGAAAATAATTTGACTTTGCCAATTCATGATACCTTTTCACAAATAATTGGGAAATCAGGCAATTATGAAATTGTAACAGAAATGAAAGACAAAAACTATCAAAACACGATAAAGTCTACTGCTAACTTTAAAGTTCAATAAATCAAATGCTATGTTATTATATTGCTTGAACCCAAATACTCTTGGGAGTAATTGCATAAGTGATATTTATGGCTAAAAAGAAAGAGAAGAAATCTGCAAAAAAAATAGAAGAAAAAAAACCCACTGAAAAGAAAACCACTGAAAAGAAAAAATTGGCAGTCAAAAAACAATTAACTGAAAAGAAAACAGTTGCTAAAAAAGAACCTGAAGAAGACGAATCTGAAGAAATCTCAGATAAGGAACTAGAAAACTTTGAGATTGAAGGGCTGGACATGGAAAAGCTTACTGCTAATGTTCGTAATATTGTAACAAAAAGCGGAGATGAAGGAATATTCCAAAGTGATCTGTGGAAAAAGATGAAACTAACTAGCAGAGATGGTTCTAGACTAGCTCTCAAACTTGAGAGACAAAATATGATAAAACGAGAAAAAGTTTTAGAAAATGGTCGTTGGACATACAAATTGAAAATTGCCCATGCGCCAGTAAGTACAGAATCAATTGAAGCCGCACCATGTTTGATCTGTCCGGTGGAATCAAAATGTACTTTAGAGGGAGAAATAAGTCCAAGAACCTGTCCATTAATTGAACAATGGGTTATAACCGAATTTACTAATGTCAAAAAGCCAAAGAAATGAAATTAATTGATGCACGGCGAGATTTTTACAGAAAATTAGCTCATCAAGAAGGATATAGAAGCAGGGCTGCATACAAACTAAAAGAATTAAACAAATCATACAGAATAATCGGTCCTGGTTTTTATGTTCTTGATCTTGGATGTTCACCTGGAGGATGGACACAAGTTGCCACTGAACTTGCAGGAAATAAAGGCAAAGTATTGGGTGTTGACACGTCTTTTGTGGAAGAAATTCCAAATGCCCATATCATAAGGGGAAGTATTGAAGATGAATCAATTGTTGAGGAAGTTTTTTCATATTTTGGGAGAAAAGTAAACGCAGTAATCTGTGATTTATCTCCACAAGTAAGTGGAACATGGGCAATCGATCATGCTAAACAGATTGCACTAAACTATGCGGCTACTAAAATAATGGATCATGTATTGGCTTACAAGGGAAATGCCTTGTTTAAGGTATTTGATGGAGAATATTCTAACGAATTTCGGGATTATGTAAAAAAGAAATTTACCAAAGTGCAGTTAAGAAAGCCAAAAGCAAGCAGGAAAACAAGTAGTGAGCTCTATTTTGTCTGCCTTGGATACATTTCTTAATTTTTAAAAAATTTGTAATATTTTGTCTATTCTTGCATCTGTCCTAAACCCTGAAGGGTTTAGAGAAGTTTGACTGACCTTATATCCGCTGTTTTGAAGCTTTTCTATTATCTTTGATAGGGATGGAGGGGCACATTGTTTTTTTCGCGCAATCTCGTCTAGAGTAAAATAAGTAGCTGACATACCTATTTCATTCTGGCACTTGAGTAATGTTTTCTCACAAGACTTGTCAATTAGGAATTTTTTTTGCTCCATGAGCATCGTATCAACAAATACTTTATCATATAACTCATGAATCCAAAGAGGTCCAGCAGATTCTAGTTTTGTACCACAAACTTCGCAAGAGTTTCCTTTTTCATTTTGTACTTTTCTGTGACCGCATCCTTTACAGTGTACAATATAGCCAATATTTTCCTGAGAATCTGTTCTTACTAACACCTTGACATAGACCTTGTAGTAATGCATGTTGGTTTGTACAAAAAGTGGAACAATTTGAACATCCAATCTTCCAGCTACCAGACGAATACATCCTAGAATCAACCGTATTGCAATTTCGTTTCCATATTCTGTTCTTACAGGAATTCCGTAATACTTTCTCTTACATGCATCTTGATATAATCCGTGTAAAACCGGTAGATCAGTTGCAGTGACTGAAAGAAGACCTCCATGAGAAGTGGCACGTATGCCACAATCAAGGAATCTTGTAGGAGAACCAAAGGGATCGATATCTACAATAGCTCCACGTGCATCTCTTTTAGAATGTAAGCTAAGAAATCCACATGCTTCATTTTCTGAAAAATCACATTTTGTAACATTGTTTAACTTTGATGCTCTTATGGCAATTTCAATAGCCTTTGGATTAACGTCATTAACAAAAACGTTCTCAATACACTCTATTTCATTTGCTACTCGAATACTTCGGGCACCAATCCCTGCAAGAGAATCAAGAAAAACTTTTGGACCCTTAAAATTTTGTAAGAATGTTGAATATGCTACAATGGAAAAATCTCTGCTTATCCTTGCTCTAGGATTGAAAAATGCCGGTTGTTTAGGTGGGGCATTTACTAAAAGTGAATCTTTGGGAACCAAAAGTTTGGTCTTTCCCTCTACAGTTTCTACAAGATCATTGATTTCCAATTTCTTTCACAATTGTTATTCTAAAATGATTTAATACATCTAGCGCAACAAAAACACAAATGATAATTTGTGGTGTGGATGATGCAGGAAGGGGGTCCGTATTAGGTTCACTTGTCATAGCAGGAGTATCTATTGAACGCACAAAGATAAAATACCTGTCAGAAATTGGAGTTAAAGATTCAAAACAGCTTAGTCCTAAAACACGAGAAATACTGTATAAAAAAATTATTGCTATTGTGGACGACTATTACATTGCAAGAATTTCTCCTAAAATAATAGATAAAAGTGTTTACCAGAACCAACTAAACCACTTGGAAGCAAAATACATGGCCAAAGTAATTGCAAAATTGCGACCAGATTCTTCCTATGTTGATTCATGTGATGTAAACCCGACTAGGTTTGGTAAAGAAATTTCAAAGCTTGCTAATTCTGGTAAAATTTTTTCAAGACATCATGCAGATAGTAGATTTGCTATAGTTTCTGCGGCTTCTATTGTGGCAAAAGTAAATAGAGACAGGGAAATTGAAAAACTTCGAAAAAAATATGATCTTGGAAGTGGATATCCATCTGATTCTAAAACTATGAGATTCATTAAGGACTGGATCTTGGATCATAATAAAACACCAGAATTTGTGCGTAAAAGCTGGAAGCCAGTGAAAATAATGATGAATCAAATCTAGCCCAGGTATCTTGCAATTGCCATTCCGTGGTCTTTTTCATAGGGATCTAGGTTTATTTCCTGAACCATATCAAAATTGGTACCTAGTTTTTTAATTTCATTTCGTATTATCTGAGCAGGTTCTTGCGTTACATCGATACTTCTTGTTTTAATTACAAGCATCAAATAACCACCTTTTTTTAGATAAGTTTTACAATTAAGAATGGCTATTTCAGTTTGATCTGGTTGTGCAATATCAACATAGACAACATCCACTGTTCCATAAACAGAAAAGTATTCTTTTGGTTGTCTTGCATCTTGCAAAATAGGAACAATGTTTGATCTGAATGATGCTACTCTATCTAAAAAGTCTCGTGCAACTCTGCTTGCATGCTCTACACAAAAGACAATGCCATTTGGTCCTACAATATCTGAAACATGACTTGCAGTAGTTCCAGTTGAAACTCCAAGATAAAGAACTTTCGATTTTCTAACAATTGGTAAACTTTCAAGACCATTCATTATTGCTGCTGCAAGCTTACTTCGGAAGGGATCCCATGCCCTAAACTCTTCATCTTTAATTTTTACTAACTTTTCTTTATAGACTTGATTACCAGGAACTAGATTTATTGTAGCGAGTCTTTTTTCGCCATCTATTTTAACCCAGAAAATATTATCTTCTTCGTTTTCCAAACTTTCTCTTTTTTCCTTTCTTCCAATCGTCCCTTTGCTTACCTTGATCTCCACCGAATCTTCTTCCACCTTGTGGACGATCTCCACCAAATCCCCTTTGCCCTCTAGAATAGCCACTATCATATTGTTTGGCTCTCAGAGTTTCTTTTTCACTTGGCTCTTTGTATTTTTCACCTATCTCTGTAATTCTTACATTTAACTTCTCAAATAACATCTGATTCTTTCCAGCACCATAAACATCTACACGAGCAGCAATAGCTGCCTTGGCTGCAATTGCCCTTGCAATCTTACCACGTTGCCATCTTGGTGCAGCATGTACCAAAGTATGCTGAAAGAGCAGCCCGTGTTTTGGTGGCGGTGCCCCTGTCTTAAGAGAGCGAAAAAGTGCTTTCTCAGCTCCGAGGATCTGTATAGTGCTTGCAGGCATTGATGATAGTCTTTTAAGACTTCCAGCTCTTGCAAGAATTCTTGCTCCGACTGCCGTTCCAAGTATACCCGCAATGTTTGGAGCTATAGCTTCCATTTGAGTTTCTACATGTTTTTCTAAATTACTTCGCAATTCAAAAAGTTCTAAAATCTGTTTTGCAATTACTTGAACAATGGCTAGATTCTCATCCGAAATCTGTCCACCTTTACTCTTACTTTGCAAAAGAGAAAGCATTTCCACTTTTGTTTCAGGAAATCCAGCATCTACGTAAACACTTTGAGTAATACTATCTCTTTTACCAGCTAGAACAATTTTTGAGTAACCTATTATACTATCAATAAGATTATCAAGCTCTGGAAAATGTAATCCATACCACTCGCGCAGCCTCGAACTAAGTGCATTTATTATCTTGTCAATTTCGTCCAATGTGTTTATTGCCTGAATTATGTGCAAATCAGGACTTTCCGAAGTTTCAGTTACTCTAGATGAAGAAAGTTGAACTGCAAAATCTCGCAGCTTTGTTCTTGCATCTGGCTCATCTTTTGCAAAACCAGAATCAACAAGAACTCTCAGCTTTGATGATTGTATGTGTTCTATCTTGGACTCTTCCATCAATTCTGTATCGATTGAATTTTTTTTCAAAATCTTTAACAATGAAGAATCATTAACAAAAATTCCGGAGCCAATTTTTGAAAGAACTTCTTGTAATTGAGTGATATCTGATTTTTCCTTTTTTATCTCGACATATTCTTTTGCAGGGTCTGAAAATGGGATGGATTTTACACATGTATTTTCATCAAACACTGCAATTCCTAATTCTGTTAAAATAACAAAATGCATATTCACAGTTTTCCAACGCCTTACTAAAAAAGGTAACATTCTAGGCGGGCTTTACATTAACTGTTATAAGAGAACAATTTTTTATAATTAGAAGTGAAGCCTGATATCTCAACCGAAGTGGGTGCGATTAAGATTGAACGACCCACAATGCTTGCCTCCGGAATTCTGGGTATCTCACTTGATGTTTTTGACCGTCTATATAAAGACGGAGCAGGGGCACTAGTTACAAAATCACTAAGCAAAGAACCTTGGGAGGGTTATCCAAATCCTACTGTTGTTGGTGTAAAAGCAGGTTATCTCAATGCTGTAGGTCTTTCAAATCCCGGGGCTCCATATTTTGCAAAAATGATTTCATTAAACAAAACAGTTCCAATAATTGTAAGCCTTGTTGGTTCAATTCCGGAAGACTTTGTTTTTATGATTAAACAGTTTGAGAATGTCAAAATTCTTGGATACGAGCTTAACTTGTCATGTCCTCATGTGGAAAAAGTAGGACTAGAAGTAGGAGATGATCCTGATCTTGTACATAAAATAGTAAAATCTGTAAAATCACAATCACAAGTTCCGGTAATAGCAAAAGTAGGACTAGGTTCTTCAGACTATCTGGAAACTGTACGAGTAGCTTGCGAGTCTGGTATTGATGCAATCACTGCAATTAACACTGTTCGTGCCATGGCAATAGATGTAGAAACAACGAGACCTATTCTTAGTCACAAAATAGGAGGTCTGTCTGGTTCTGCAATAAAACCAATTGCGGTAAGGTGTGTTTATGAGATTTCATCAAAGTTTGATATTCCTATTATTGGATGTGGAGGAGTATCGAGATGGGAAGACGCAATTGAATTCATACTTGCTGGTGCCAGCGCAGTACAAATTGGTAGCGTACTAGTAGACAAATGGGTTGGCGTGTTTTCAGAAATTAATGATGGCATATCAAAATACATGGAAAAGAAAAATTTTTCAAAGATAAAGGAGATGGTTGGAATTGCAAAGAAATTCTGATACGCCAACAATTGTAAAGATAGAAAAAATAATAGATGAAACTCCAACGGTGCGAACACTGGTCTTCTCAGACGAAGTTCTTTCTAATGTTTTACCTGGGCAATTTGCCATGGTTTGGATTCCGGGAATAAACGAACTTCCAATGAGTGTGATGATATCGCAGGAAAAAGGAAAGGCTGCATTTACTGTAAGAAAACACGGCAGAGCATCAATTGGACTTTATTCACTCAAAGCAGGAGAACAAATTGGAGTCAGAGGCCCGTACGGAAATTCTTTTACCATAAAACAAGGTAAGCTTTTGCTTGTGGGAGGAGGCACGGGTTTAGTTCCATTGATTCGTCTCCTGACTTTTCTTAAAAAAACAGATGACGTTACATTACTTATTGGTTCAAAAACAAAAAATGAAGTATTCTTTGAAAAAATGGCAAACCAAATTCTTGAACATAACAAACATCAGGTAATTGTAGTGACAGAAGACGGCTCATATGGAAAGTCTGGACTGGTCACACAAGTCATGGAAAATTTACTATCTGAAACAACATTTGATGCAGTTTATACTTGCGGGCCAGAAAAAATGATGCACAAAGTAATGCAACTAGCATCGTCAAAAAATATCCATGTTCAGGCAAGCATTGAAAGAATGATGAAATGTGGCATGGGGATATGTGGAAGCTGTTGTTTTGGCGAGGTTCTGGCATGTAGAGACGGTACTGTCTTTGATGGTAAATATCTCCTCACAAACAAAGAATTTGGTTACACTCATAGAAATAAGGCAGGAATGCTTGAGAACTACTAGCCCTGTCTGGAAATGCTGGAAGAAAGGTTAAAAAGCCTTAAGAATAACTCAAAATCTGAAAATTGGCTCATCCGAAAATTGTTTTGACAGCTGATCGTACATTAATGTCGCCTTACCGTGGAATCTCTCTAGCTACTTTCTTTGGCTGTGCACCAGCTATAGATCCACATAGACCAAAAAATAGCTTTTGGTATTATATCCTTAAAGATCAAGTGACTCCAAAGGTTCTGTTTGATTTCATATGTAACCCCATTGGTCACAAAAATGGTATTGCTGATTTTGCTCCGTATGGATTAAGAAAAGTAGAGGCCGCACTTTTGCGAGATGGCTTTAAGCGCGAAGATGTAGTTGTAGCACATCCAGATCATGTAGAAAAATTCATCGGTCCAGAAACCCAAGTAGTTGGAACACATGAAATGGATCCTCTGGGAATGGGGCCAGTAACTATGACCTTCACATATGGCCGCAAGCAAATGTCCTATGATGAATTTTACAACAGAGACTTGCACCTGAGAATTAATGCTGCAAAGAAAAAAAACGGCAGCAACGCCAAAGTAATTGCTGGTGCATCTGGCACTTGGCAGTATAATTATGATCCAAAAAAAATTCAAGAATATGGACTGTATGCAGTTCTAGAAGGTGAATTGGGAGGTATTGGTCCAGAAATTGATGGGCATGCAGGAGAGTTTTTCAATCACCTGATGAACGGTGATTTTGAAAACATGAATCCTTTTGCAAAAAGCGATTTTAAAGTTGACATTAAAGAATTTGGAAAAGATGAAAACAAGTATCATGGAAGATTTGTCCACTACTGGGACGAGCCTGAGATTGATGAAATTCCTAACATAGTTGAGCCAAGCATGCACGGAATGGTTGAGGTAATGCGAGGCTGTGGACGAGGCTGCAAGTTTTGTGATGTGACACTAAGACCTTTGCGATACTACCCTCCAGAGAAAGTCAAACAGGAAATAGAAGTCAACATAAAAAAAGGCGGTGCAAAATCTGCATGGCTTCATAGCGATGATATTTTTGTTTATGGATTGGATCCAAGAAAAACCAAGAACATGGCACCTAATAGAGATGCTCTGGAGGATCTTTTCAATGCAGTCATGTCTACTGGAATTGGACACACAAACCCAACACATGGCACACTTGCAGGTGCAATTGCAGATGAAAAACTGATTCCAAACATTTCAAAAATTATCAAAGCAAGTCCAGATAATATGATTGGAATTCAATGTGGATTCGAGACAGGAAGTCTTAGATTAATCGGTAAATATGCAGATAGAAAACTTTCGCCATACAAACCAGAAGAATGGCATTGGGTTGTAAAAGAAGGAGTAAAAACGCTTAACGAAAATCACTGGATTCCTGCATTTACATTGATTATGGGATTAGATAATGACGAAACAGAAGATGATGCATGGGATACCATTAGAATAATTAGTGAATTAGAACAAGAACAACCAGAATCCATGTTTACAGCAACCCCGCTAACATTTGTTCCAATTGGATTGTTAGAAAAATCAGAGTTCTTTGATATAGGAAATGAAATGGATGCTGCACAACTTGGTGTCATGTACAAGACTTGGCAACACAACTTCAAATATGGAATTCAAAAATTCATGAACAAGACTGGATCTAACAGCTCATTTAGGAGAAAGGCATTTACCGGTTTAGCAAAAACATTGGGTGGAGTACCACTAAGCGCAATGGAAAAATACGCAAGACGAAAAGGAAGGGATCACGAGAAAGTTATTGAACAAATCAAAGCGAAATACTGGTAAGATCCAAATACATAAATTGAATTAGGGAAAAGTTGATTCGTGCCAACTCACGGTTCGCTTACAAAAGCAGGAAAAGTTAGAGGCCAAACACCAAAGGTCCCAGCAAGAGAAAGACATGGAATTATTTCCAGCATGCGAAATAGAGAAAATTTTAGAAAAAGATTTCAATTAAAAAGAGTTCCTGGACAAAACAAACCAGGACAACGAAGAAAAAGAAAGTAGTATGACAAATTCTGTTAACATTTGAATTATATCTGTAAACCAGTTTTTTACTATGTTGATATTTTGATTATCTATGTCACACGTGAACTAAATACAGGTTCTCATAGAGTTACAGAGATTGTAAATAATATGGATTCAATTCTAAAAGAACAAAGTTTACCCTAGAATCTAGTGCCAATCTAGGACGACATGGCCAGATAATTATGCAATTCCTCATAACATCATACTCATATATTATTACGTACAACTCTCATTATGTCTCTGTCTACAACTGGATCATGTAAGAAATGTGGATATCAAGCAAAGCCTAGGAAAGATTATCATGTTGGTATGGACGCTCCTATTTGTCCAAAATGCTACAATGAATTAACCTAGAACAATTAACCGACAAGGAGTTTAACTTTCCATGATTTTAAAAAAATTGGCTATGTCTTTTTCATTAACTAATTCATCTAATTGTAATTTGATCTCGTCTATTATGGAATTGTAGTCTTCCTTGTATACTTCTTTGAGTACAGTTTTCAAGTATTCAGGATTTTCATAACAATCTCTAATCGTACAATTGTAAAGAGAATTTAGTTTAGCTACTGCCAAATTATACCTAGTATTCCCCTTACTCATCAAGACCACTTCTAAGCACGATATTAATGCAGCATTGTGTAGTTCTCTAAAATCCACCGCAATTATATTCTTTTAACTGTTTTAAATATTTCCAAAGCTAGAAACAATCATAATTTTCTAAAATTAAATCAGAAAACTTTATTACTTGATTTTTTTAGGATACGATTTGATTAAAATTTAACAGAATATCATTTCTTATAAAATATATGAAATGCAAACAAGAAAAATACAACTTTCTATTTGTTAAATATACATAAATATCCTGAACGTGATTTTATAGAAAAGGGTAATAGATGAAAGAAAGATGTAGTTTCTGTAAAAAGACATTAGGTTCGTGTACATGTGAAGAAAACCTATTAGGAGATTATCATAACAAGCCAAAAGATAGAGATGACCCATTTGGCTAATTCAATTCGTGATGACTGATTAAACCGTTAAAGACACGCCTATTCTAACAGGTTATCAGTTGTTCCACAATTACGTAAGACCTCATGAGGGTTTGAAGGGAAAGACTTCTAGTGAAGCATGTGGAATTGAAATTAATGGGAAAAATAAGTGGCTAACGCTGATAGAAAACTCATGTATGAATAATAGAGCATGATACTAAGTCCAACAACTAAACAGCATGCATAAGCAAACCGTCTTTTCCTCATTTTATCCTGATAATCAAAGGATCGGTTTTGTTGGGCATCATTGAATATCAAATCATTTTTTCCTTTTCGGCTTCTAAAATCAAAAATGTTAGGAGAAAGAGAACCAACCGTTCCAAAAACCGTCAAGAATGTTCCACAAAATATTACAATTTCATTATATACCAACAAGACTAGGTTACGAATTGTTATTTTTAAGTTCATCAACCATTTTTATTGTCAAAAAAAGTACGTTTTAAGTAATAGTTAGTTAAACTAGGATCAAATGATTCCAATGAGTGAAACTGTATCCATCATAACTTGGGTGGTGGTTGGTGGTGTAGCAATATTAGGAACATTAACTGCATATTTCAAATTAACCAACCAATAATTTACCAGATCAACCGACTTTTTTAATATTAATTAACGTGGTTTAACATACTATTCTATGGAACTATATTATCAAGGATTTACTTCATTAATGACGAACTTCTATGTTATCGTCGGTATTTTTGGTGGAATAATCGGGATAGTAATTTGGAACAGTAAAAGAAACAAATCAAAGAAGTACTTCAAACACCCCTAAAAACAACCGATTTTTTACATAGAGAAGATCAACCACAGGCTTTACAGTTCCGTAAGAGAAATAGCCAGAGTATATTCTCAAAATAATGTTGAAACATGTGCTTTGGGTTTCAAAATACCTGTCCCGAATGAGAATTTAGAAATACGAATTGCGATAGATGGCGAATCACATAGATTCTACATAACGTAGTTAATTTGTTTATCAACCGATAATTTACACATTAAAGATCAACCGTAGATTTGACAGAACCATAAAACAACAACTTTAATAGGTACTCGTACCGTACCATACGGTAAGATGGATGAAGTAAGATTAGACAGTTTAGATGGGGTCGGCCCAGTAACTACTAGGAAGCTAAATGATGCAGGTATTCATAACATAATGGATCTGCTAGTAAGAGGTCCGGTGGATATAGCAGAGATCACTGGAATGGAGTTTGATACTGCAGCAAAACTAGTAACCAAAGCAAGAGAATCTCTTATCGAATCTGGGCAAATTCAAAAAGAATTTGTTAGTGCTACCGAAATTTACAAAAGAAGACAGGATATTGGAAAGATTTCTACTAATACAAATGCATTAGATATGTTATTTGACGGTGGAATTGAAACACAAGCTGTCACAGAAGTTTATGGTGAATTTGGTTCTGGAAAAACACAGTTTTGTCATACAATGTGTGTCAATGTTCAAAAATCAAAAGAAGAAGGCGGTCTAGATGGAGGAGTTTTGTATATTGATACTGAAAATACATTCAGACCTGAAAGAATTGTTTCTATAGCAAAAGCAAAAGGTCTTGATCCAGCAAAAGCATTAGATAGAATTATTGTTGCCAAAGCATACAATAGTTCACACCAAGAGCTGATAATGCAAGAAGCAGGCACAGTAATAGAAGAAAATAAAATTAAACTAATTGTAGTTGATTCGGCAGTAGGACTATTCCGAGCAGAATATCTGGGAAGAGGAACACTTTCTATTAGGCAGCAAAGGTTGAACAAATTCATGCATCTTCTTACAAGAACTGCTGAAACATACAATATTGCAGCCATTGCAACAAACCAAGTAATGTCATCTCCGGATACGTTCTTTGGTGATCCAACACGTCCAATTGGAGGAAACGTTGTTGCACATTCAAGCACATACAGAGTGTACTTTAAGAAATCTGGAAAGAAGAGAATAGCAAGAATGGTTGACAGTCCACATCACCCAGAACAAGAAGTAATATTCACTCTGACCGAAGCTGGTGTATCAGATCCAGAAGAAGAAACAAAGAAGAAAAAGAAAGACGAATCTGAGGAATAGACACACCTCTGATTTTTTCCTTATTTCAAGAAATAGAACCTTTGATTGTCTGTAGTTAAGATCCAAATCTGTCCAAATAACTAGTAAGTGTTAAATTATGGGCAACTCTAGTCCTTACGAATATGACTACAAAGAAACCACATGGTCATTCTCATGGATTCATGCATAAATCACGCTCTGTCATGACCAAAGATAGAGTAAGAGGAGTATCTTTCCTAATGAGAACATTTGTCAAAGGAGACAAGGCTCTTGTAATCATAGATCCTTCACAACACAAGGCATTGCCCCATCGAAGATACCATGGCAAGGTTGGAACTATAACAAGTGTTGGACGCAGAGTTGTAACAATGGATGTTAAGCTTGGTAATAAAACAAAAACTCTCATAACAAGATTAGATCATATCAAACCATTTGGTGTATAAACATGGAAGAGATAAAAAAGAAACAACCAATTTCTATTTCTGAAGTTAAAGAAATTATGGAAAAATCTGATCCAGAATCCATGGATCAAATACAGAGATGGACATTTGATTATGTGTCTAAATTTGCAAAAATTGACGGAAAGGCTGCAAAAAAACTCAAGCAACAACTTGTAAAGGAATGTGGAATCGCAGAAGAGGAAGCAGTAGAAATTGTAAACAACCTTCCAAGCACAGAGGCAGAACTACGTGCGTTTACCTTTGGTTGGAAAAAACTAATCCTGGCAGAAACGCTAGAAAAAATGTTAAAAATTATCAAGGAGAACGTGTAAGTCCACTAGGGAGTAAATGTTCTTGGATAGAACTCAACCTAGAAAATACGAAGAGTACGCATACGTTTTAGATTTTGTAATGCGAGGCAAATCTTCCACAGTACGCGGACGAGACGGAATCATAGTTACTGCCCTAGGAGAAGAAAGATTAACAATTCTGGAATTACTTGCATTACCAAACTCTACGTTTGAGATTGGGGAAAGAGTATACATTGGAAAAGAAGGACGAACAAAAATCCTATCGGTTTTGGGTAGGTTAGAGTATACTGAAATATCGTCAGCAGCACAAAGCGAGCTTTCAGGTGTAGTAGAAAAAATTGTCTTACAAAACGAACAACGATTTGTGGATTATCTAAATAATGCACAACCACTTACTCCAAGGATCCATGCGCTAGAATTGATCCCAGGAATAGGAAAGACGTACATGAAAACAATGCTTGAGGAAAGAGAAAAGAAAAAGTTTACCGATTTTACTGATCTACAAAACAGAGTAGGACTCAAAGAACCAATAAAACAAATCGCAAAGAGAATACTTGAAGAAATTACTGGCGAGACCAGAATGAATCTCTTTGTGAGACGATGAAAAAGCGACAATTACTTGGGCAACATTTTCTGATTTCACAATCAACTGCAAAATCTATTGTTGATTTTGCAGAAATAACAAAAAAAGATACTGTTCTTGAAATTGGCACTGGCAAAGGGATAATGATTCCCTATTTGTGTCATGTGGCAAAAAAAGTGATATCTGTAGAAAAAGACAAAGGGCTATACTCACAAGCGTTAGAAAAGTTTGAGAATTTTCCTAATCTAACACTAAAGCAGGGAGATGGTTTTAAAATGGATCTTGATTTTACTATTTTTGTATCAAATCTTCCATATTCTGAGAGCAGAAACGCCATAGAATGGCTTGCTCAAAAAAAGTTCTCTCATGGAGTAGTTATGGTCCAAAAGGAATTTGCTGAAAAGCTCATGGCAAAGCCAGGAAGTGAAAACCACAAGGCAATAACCGTGATTACAAATCACTGTGCAGAAATTAAACATATGATGAATGTAAAAAGATCAGATTTTTCCCCTCCCCCAAAAGTAGAGTCTGTTGTCCTAAAATTGACTAAAAAACAACAGATCACAAAAGATCTTGTAAATACAGTAAACAAACTTTTTTCATACAGGAGAAAGACACTCTATAATGTCGCTAAACAATTTGGAGTCTTAGTTGAGTCTAACGAAAGATTTGAAAATTTGACAAATGGTGAAATAATTAATCTTGCAAAACAAGTCAATAAAAACTGAATATTATTCTCCTGCAGAAGATACGTTATTTTTTGCAAATAACATCCAAGACGAAAAAGGAAATTCTGCACTTGATATTGGTACTGGCTCTGGATATCTTGCAAATGTTTTGTTGCCAAACTTCGAGGTTGTAGTAGCAACTGACATTAGCTTTGATGCAATAAAGAAAGCTTACAATTTAATCCAAAATTGTATTTGTTGCAATTCTGCTGACCCACTTATTATGAAATTTGATCTTGTCATTTGCAACATGCCTTATCTACCTTCTGAAAAAATCATAGATTCAACAATAGATGGTCTAGATGAGGGCTTGGTAGTTCCACTTAAAATAATAAAATCTGTAAAAAATATTATAAAAAAAGAAGGCAGAATGATATACTTGACGTCATCACTTGCAAATCACAAAAAGCTATTGGAAGAAACTGAATCTTTGGGATTCTATACAAAGATAATAGCAACAAAGAAAATGTTTTTTGAGGAATTGATTCTAGTTGAAGCCGTTTTGAAATGAGGATGTAATCATTTCCATTAAATCATGATAGCATTTTAATGAGACTTTGCATCAAATAATATCATGAAAGCTACTTTTGGAGCAGGCTGCTTTTGGCATGTTGAGGCATTATTTCAGCAAGTAAAGGGAGTCAAATCCACAACAGTTGGATATCTTGGGGGTTCTCTCAAAGATCCAACTTATGAGGATGTGTGCTCTGGGCAAACTGGGCACGCTGAAGTAGTCCAAATAGAATATGATCCTATTGTGGTATCATATGATGATCTTCTTACAGTCTTTTGGAATAACCATGATGCAACCACATTAAACAGACAAGGTCCAGATGTAGGAGCTCAATACAGATCTGCAATATTTTTCCATGATGCAGAACAAGAAGCAACTGCAAAAATTTCAAAGGAAAAATTACAAAGCTCTGACAAATTCAAGGGCAAGAAAATTGTTACTGAAATCGTACCAGCATCTCAGTTTTACAAAGCGGAAGATTATCATCAACAATATTTTGAAAAGTGCGGACTGCATTAACAAAACTCAATTTTCATTATTGATAATGTCTTATTTTCTCAGTTTTTGTGATGCAGTCTGTGCTATGACTTCGGCCATCTTTGAGGTTGTAGCATTACCACCAATATCATAGGTAACATACCTTCCTTCGTTGATCACTTGTTCCGTGGCTGCAAATATTACATCTCTTATTTGAGCTTCTCCAAGATATTCTGCCATCCAAGCTCCTGACAATATCGCCGCTGTGGGGTTGACTTTGTCCAAACCTGTGTATTTTGGGGAACTGCCATGAGCAGGTTCAAACATTGCATATTTGTCTCCGATGTTAGCAGAATATACGTTACCTATTGAGCCAATATTGCCAGACGCACACTCTGATATTATATCCATAAACAAATTTGTACTCAATAATACTGAATTATTAAATCTCTCTGGATTTTTAACAAGTTGCTGAGTCATATTATCAATATAGTATTCTTCCGCCTCAATTCCCGGATTCTCTAAAACTGCTTTTTCAACTTCAGACCAGAATATGCCATCAGTTTCTTTGAGTATGTTTCGCTTTGTAATTGCAAAGATCTTTTTCAAGCCATATTTCTTTGCCCATGAAAACGATGATCTTACTATTCTTTGACAACCTTTACGTGTAGTTTTTCTTATCGCTATCGCAGCATCGTCTGATATCTTAAACTCAATTCCTGCATAGAGGCCCTCTGTGGCTTCTCGAAAACACACAAAATCAAGCTTTTTGTTTGGTGATAGTCTGTCATAAGTCTTGATCGGTCTTATATTACTATAAAGCTCAAATTTCTGTCTAATTGTAACCGCAACGCTTCTAGGTGCATTTGGACGGGGAATTGTAGTTGTTGGTCCTTTGTAGCACGCATCACTTTCCTCTAATAGCTTCATTGTAGAATCAGGAATGTATGTGGCACCACCGTGTTTTTCCCATTGTTCTGAACCAGCTTCGCATAAGATCATTTCTGTTTGGGAATTACAGGATCTTAATACATGCAACATTGCATTTACAAGTTCTGGTCCAGTACCATCTCCTTTAATTATTGCAGCTTTTTTCCCCAAAACATTCCAACGTGGTCAAACCAGTATATTTAACTCTAACTAAGAAATTTTCACAACATTACTCGGAGCAACTAATTTCAAAACAAAAACCCAATCCTTAAACAATGATTTAACATTGGTAATTCAATATGAAAATAGTACAAATTTCAGACACTCATGTAGGATCCCAATTCCAAGAGGAAGTTTTTGATACTGTGGTAGATGAGGTAAATGAATTGGTGCCTTCTGCCATACTTGTAACTGGAGATCTTACCAATGAGGGATTACTCAAAGAATATGAAAAATGCAAAGCAAAATTCTCAAAGTTTGAAGCAGAAAAAATTATTACAATTAGCGGCAATCACGACTATAGGAATACTGGGTATCTGTTATTCAAAAAATACTTTCCATTTGATGCAGTAAATGAGCTTGATGATAATACTGTCCTGATAACTTTAGGTACAGCAAGACCAGACAGAGACGAAGGTGAGGTTGGATATAGACAAAATTTGTGGCTCGAGCGTACATTAAAAAAATATGAAAAAAAGAACAAAATAGTTGCAATGCATCATCATCTTGTGGGTGTCCCTGATACGGGAACTGATAGGGTAACAGTAATTGACGCTGGTGATGTATTAAGAACTGTACTTTCAGGAAAAGTTGATCTTATTTTATGTGGGCATAAACACAGACCTTGGATTTGGAATTTTGGAAATCTACTAATAGCAAACGCTGGAACTGCTTCATCAGAAAGAATGAGGGGATTATTTGAGAATACATACAATATTATAACAATTGAAAAAAATAAAATCAAAATTGATTTAAAAATTGTGGGAGGAAAACGAATACCACTGCAAGATCTTGTTGCACATTACAAGCGTTTTGGCGAAGAGTAAGCTAGATTAATTAACAGATCTAATTTCAGCACCTGTATGCGGGGGTCGCCTAGCCTGGTAGGGCGTGGGATTGCTAATCCCATGTCCGTAAGGACCCGTGGGTTCGAATCCCACTCCCCGCGCTTTTTGCGATCAAACACTTAGACTTAATAATCCGATTCCAAGATTCAAAAATGATGGTAAGGCGCAAAACTGTAAAACCAAAATCAAGCGGCCCAAGAAACGTTACCACCGGTTTATGTCCAAAATGCGGAACAATTGGCAAGATTTTGATTATAGGTCTGACTGGCAGTGAGAAGGGTAAATGTCAAGCTTGCAACGCTGAATTTGTATTATAGCAAAAAACTGACAATTACCTCAATAAAATAAACCATAAATTTTTAAGATCAATTTCTAACCCTAAAATGGGTATGACAGAGAACGAGGAGTCAATTTATGAACGAGTAGCAAGACTTGAAGATGAAATTGCTACCTTAAGAAGCGAAATGGACGTTCTAAAAGGCACCATGCGCAATAAAATAATTCGATATGAGCATAAATTGATAAAACAAGGTACTGACGTTCAATCTATTGTTGATTAAATCTTTCTTTGATGTTTCTTATTAAATCCAGAACATAATCAATATCATCAGCTTCTGGTGCTATCTCAAGATACCTGTTCAAAGATCTTAATGCAAGTTCATAGTTTAACTGTCTTGATTCTAAAATTCCTTTATCCCTCATTTCTTCTGGTGATTCTGGTTCTATGCCCAGTATCATGTTTATGCAGTGCAGTGCCATGGTATAGTTAAAGGATTGCGTGTAAGAGTTCTTCAAGTTTCTGCCTATTCTAATAAGAATTTGTTCTGATCCAATTTCATTAAGAAAATCTGGTGAAAACTTCACACTCCCACCATAATTTTTATCTAGTATTTCTTGCAAATCATCAATAGAAAGCAGCCTGCCTCTATTGAAAGGGTCTAAAATTAATTCCTCGGAAAATTTCACAAGAAAATGACTAGGAAAGCCCACGGGTCGTAAATCTAATCCGATGTACTTTGCAATCTCCATATAGATTATAGATAAAGTTATTGGAATTCCACTTTTTTTATCCATCACCACATTTAGAAAATTATTTTTTGGGTTGTAGTAATCATCGTTATTACCGCTAAACCCTAATCCATCAAACATGTATTCATTTAACATGGAAACAAGATAGGTGGGATTTTTTATCTCAGAGAGAGAATTTTTTAGATCTTCTCCTATGGTATGTAACTTTTGAACATAATCCGATATGTTCAGATCTGGATATTCGAGAGCTTGGGATAGTTTTAGACATTTTTCAACTACGGTGTATCTGGGATTTTTGACAAAAGATATGCAATCTGCAACAACTGGATCAAAATCTTGGCTCATAATCTTTTCAGATATGTTTCTGGATTTTTCAACTCTCTAGTTGTTGGCAGTGTGTGAATTAATGTTCGATACGTATCTTTGCCAAGATTTGCAAATACAGCTGATGTGAAATCCATCCCCATACTCTTTCTCACTTGGTATGAAGAAATGTCTGTATTTGCAAAGGTCACAAGATAATTCTGAAACTCCCTGTCATCTTTTAGTATGTTTTGAACTGCAAACTCTGCCATTCCTTCCATTGTAGAAAATGCGGCATGGTGAATTTGTATTGGCTTGAGCCATCTTTGATAAATATCTAAAAGCTGCGGCAGCATCTCAGAAATTTTAGGATCTATGGTAACCTTGGTAAAAGTCATCACGTCAGGACCAAGCACTCCTACGATAAAAGTATCCGGATTTAACATAAAAAATAGATTTGCTCTTCTTGCTATTGGAAATTCTTTAGGTACCGGAGGTAATTGTAAATATTCAGAAAGTTTGTTAACCGTATCATCATCTAATGATAGAATTATCTTTGCTAATTCTTCATTTATGGCATTTACTTCCATGATTGCCTTTTTGTTGATATCATGTAAATTGCCTTGAATTGCGTGAATTTGTTCTTCAAGTATGGTCATCTTTAATGCTCCAACATACCCTGAATTTACATATGCGAACTTTGCATCATATGGCTCGCCTTGTTTTTGTAATATGATTTGGGGATAACTGGAAAGCACAAATTTGTTCAAAAATATGGTGGAATCTAGATAGTCGCCATAGGTGGTTGATATCTTTGAAATGTACGACTTTGCATATGTGGAATAGACAAGAAATTTTACTGGATCCTTTTTCATGAGCTGTGCCATCTTGTCGCTATTTTCATGTGCTATGGCGGTAAAAAGCTCGTTAACAAATTCAACAGAATCTTTTGTAGCAAATACTTTTTTTCCCTTTAATTGTTTTAATTCAATTAAATCTAAAAATTCCAATTTTGTTTCTGATGGAACGGAAATTCCGGTAAACTGGGCAACTTTATCTGACAGCTTTAAAAAAATTGCCTTTGATAGCACATCAATATCTTCAAACTTGATTGTAGTTGGCAGTGCTTGTATGGCCTTTGAAAGGGATTTTGTAATATCTTTTTCTTCGTTTATTTCAACTGAGAGCTGGTCCAATAATGCTAGTGCAAACTCGTCAAATTCTTCCATCTTACTCGTGATAAATGTGAACCAATTTAACATTAACTTAGGGATATTTTGGAAGCGCCGGAAGTGCCTAAAACAAAGACTTGTGAATATTAGACTTGATTTTATCTTTCAATTCTTGAGTGATGTCTTCTGGTTTCATGCCATGATCTTTGGTGGCATGTGTGGCACACTGTGATAAGATGGCCTCTTCTGTTTTGCCTTTGGCTACAAAGCCGCAGTCAAATCCAACATCACGGCATTTGAATTTTAACATAATTTTATCATCTTACTGTCAGGTATAAATCTATATCCAAATTGTTACTACACCATTATTTTTTCATTAAACAGATGTGGTAGCAAATTAATGTGACCAACTTGTACAATTCACAGTCAACTAATATAGTGGATTTCATATTATTAGCAAGGAGTGATGAGAAAATTTGAAATTCTATATTGAATTTGAACCATGCAAGGAATGTAAAGCTATGATTAGGGAATTTACCGAAAACTTTGATGAAACCCAAACACATGAAGACTCTAAAAATTTTTTACGACACATCACATATAATCATGAAGAGATAGTGCAAGCTATAGTCAAAGACTTCCCTAAGGAAGAAAAAAGGGAAGACTTTTCTTGGTTCAGATAAAATCTTTCTAAACTTTTTCTCTTGTTTTTGGATCTTATCATTGATGAGTTTTTTGATTTGAGTTCAATACCTAGGAGTACCGGGGGTGGGTTTCGAACCCACGACCTCCAGATTATGAGTATTACCCTTTGTGTGTGGACTGGCACTCTAGGCCAGGCTGAGCTACCCCGGCACAGATTACGCCTAATTTTTTATGCAATTAAATGTAATTGTTATGGCATTACAGATTCAAAATACGGGCAGTTCTAATTTTATAGGAAAAAGGATTAGACCTTCTCAGGTCAAAATTTTTTATTTCTTTTTTGATCTACTTTTTGATTTAGCTTTTGCTTTGGCTTTTGCCATGTAACATGTGCCTTTACATTGTTATTAAGTACTCTGAAATGCTTCAATTGTCAAATGAGAGGATGTTTTTTCAATAATTGGAGAAATTACATCACTTTTTATTGGACTAAATTATACCAACAAACAAGAAAGGAGGTGCAACGATGAGTTATAACGACGGCGGTTTTGGAAGATCTAACCGAGGATACGGAGGCGGCCGAGATAGAGGATATGGAGGCAACAGACGATTCAACGACGGACCAAAGCCAGTCGAAACAGGAAAAGAATACGACGTTACCATAACGGAAATTAGTAGAAAAGGAGACGGTATCGCAAGAGTAGAAGGCTTTGTGATATTTGTTAAAGATGGTAAGGCAGGTCAGAATGCAAAAATAAAGATCACCCAAGTAGGTGGACGATTTGCTTCAGCCGAAATAGTAGGTTCTCAATCCGCAGCAGCAGAACCAGCAGCCGAATAAGATTTTATCTTATCCAAAAAACTAATTTTTCCCAATTTTTATTTATCTTTAATTATTTTAAAAACAAATCCTAATCTAGAACCACTAGGCAGCAATTTTTTTCCAGTCTGTTTCTACCTTTGTAATCCACTGGAATTTCTTTTGTAGTGCAGATGTGTAGAGTTTTTCCCATTCCAATCCTACCTGATCAGTCCATGCTTTGAACACTCTTGGGTCAATATAATTTCGAAGTGAGGTTCCAAGATTGTAGTCTTTTGTTTTCTCAGTAAGCTCTATTGTTAATTTCATCTTTTCTTCTCGAAGCTTTTGCTTTTCACGCTGTTTCTCAGTCTTAGGTGGTGTTGTCTTCTTTAGCTTTTCTAATGCTTCTTTCTTTTTGTTTAAGGATTCTTCAAAAGTCTTTGGAATTGTTCTTTTGTGATTACAGGTAATTGCTGCTTCAAGATTTGCTAATTTTGCATGATATATCTTGATATTTTCTGATTTTGAATCTAATTTATCTACATTTTTGAGATAATTTTTCACTACAGTAGTAGCAAGATATGTTCTGAAAACTTTGGCAGTAAGCCCCTTTACTATCTGTCCAAGAAACTCATTTACATGCCTTGATGTGATTCCATCAAAAATTTGCTCGTCTGGTTTCTTTTTATCTGTAAATTTCTTAAAATTATCGTATAGTGTTTTATCTTGACCGCTAATTGGAAGTGATTTTTGCCATCTTACACTGTCCTTTCCTAAAAAGTCAAACTCGATAGCATCTGGTTTTAGCTTGATGTGTTCAACTCTTAGTGTGGTTGCACCTACAGTATCTGCCTCATCAGGATCTTTTTCATCTCCTACTCTCATGGCAGTTTTGAATATTAAATAACAAACAGTTGCGATCCTTCTTACTTTTTCATCACGGTCTGTCATTTTTTTAACTACGTTTTCTAGTACCTTATCAGCATGCTCGGATAATTTTATTGCCTTGTCATATTTCATCTGGTCACGTTCTTGTTTTAAATCAGACATATCAGAAAGCCAAACATATTTGCGTTTTTCTGTAAGATAATCTTCCCAGCTTGCAAGCCACATAAAGTCTGGCTCATGAATAATTTTTCCCCAGTTACCTGATGGCACCTTGGCTTCCTTTCCTAGATTTAATGTGACATCTTTTTCTGAAATTCTTGGCTTCCATTTTCCACGTAATGGATGATCTCCTCTTCCAATGAAAAGTCCTGGAGGCTCTGCCATCCAGTTGGCAACATCGACTTGTTTTCCATCAATTATCGCAACTCCATATCTTGCCTTCATTTTTTCCTTAATCTCTTTTCTTGAAGCTGCTATCTTCTTTTTTTGATCCTTATCTAGTGTTAATTTAGCATCTTTTTCCAAGTCTACAACCTTGAATGCTTCAGAAAAATCAATGTCGGATAGTGTGGCATTCTTGAATTTTGGAGGCAGTACCTTTAGGAAATCGTCTAGAAAATTTTTACAAAAGGTTTTGTCTTGAACATACGGCGTGTCTTTTTTCTTTGCCCACTGGTAGACCATTTCTTCTTGATCTAAACTTAGGGGTACCTTCTCGCCTTTGATCTTGATCGTTATTCCCTTTGATTCAAAAGGAGGCGGAAACGCTATGCCATTGTGTTGTAAAGTTTTCCATTTCATTTTAGATTATCACCAATTTTGTGCCTAAATCTGTTGACTTTGATAAAAATTGACTTGGCGACGTATATCAATCTAACCAATCTGAATTGTAGACTGATTATTTCTAAAAATTAACTAAATTCTAGAATATCTAGATTAAGATTTTGTTACTTTAAGAAAAAAGCTCTTTTTTGATGTAATTTTCAAACTCTAGATCTGTTTTGTTCTTTCTTGCCTCAAGGAACATTACCGCATCATTTCCTACTATGTATCGCGGTAATGGGTTTTCAGATTTTATTGCCTTGATAATTGTAGTTGCCACTTCTTTGGCTGGTGTGCCCATCTCCGACATCATGGTTATTCCCATGATCACTTTGTTTGTAATGTCTTTATATACAGAATCTGATTTTAGAGATTTTTTTGTAGATGACATGAAATTCGTCTTTATTACTCCAGGCTCAATAATTATGATGTTAATCCCAAACGGTGAAAGCTCGTACCTCATTGACTCGCTTAATCCTTCTATAGCAAACTTTGAGCTGATATATCCTGGAGAAACGGGAAAGCCTATTCTTCCCGCAACAGAGCTCACATTTACTATTATTCCTGATTTTTGTTTTCTCATTACTGGAATGACTGCTTGCGATACTCTAACTACGCCAAAAAAGTTTGTCTCAAATTGCGCCTTTAATTCTTCCATAGAAATATCTTCAAGGCATCCAAAGAGCCCATAGCCTGCATTATTTACCAAAATATCAATTCTACCTTTTTCTTTAACAATTTTGTTTATGGCATTTTTTACGCTATCTCCCTTGTCAACATCAAGCTCAAGTGTTTCAAGTTTCAAATTTTCTTTTTTTGCGATTTCTTTGATGGCATCTCCTTTCTTAGTATTTCGCATAGTGGCATATGTGAAGTAGCCTTCTCGTGCCAAATCTAACGCTGTCTCAAAACCAATGCCACTTGAACTACCTGTTACTATGGCGACTTTTTCCATGATTGGCAATTAATATTGGCATTAATAATTTGTCTGATTTTTCTTAATATTGATTAACTTTTCAAGTTTAGAGGATATTTTGGAAAATGGTCTAGTTTCACAAAATTTTTCCTAGACAAGTGGCTTATCGCCCTCTACTGGTTCAGAAACCTTTGTTAGTTCACCTTCATTGATTCTCTGCAAAATTTCTGTACATGCAAGCTTGTGGAGATACTCGTTGTTGTTTCCACATCTATACGAAAATGTACATCTTGGACATCCTGATTCACTTTTGCAAGGACATTCTCTTACAATGTGTAAGCTTCGCTCAAACGCTTTTTCTAGTCTATCATATAATGCCTTACTTGCACCATTTCCCCCTATAGCTCCATCATAGATGAAGATTAGTCCAGATGTGCCAAGTGATATGCCACCTAAATCTTGTGAGACTCCGCCTGTTATCATGTTGCTTCCTTCAATTATAACGTGTTCTGTAGCATGATATCCACTGGCTTCTACATATTCTTCATTTTCAGATTTTTCTATTTCATTGATTGGTTTTGGCGCCTTGAATACAATTCCTTTTGTGACAAAATCAAATTCTAGTGGTTTTTCTAATAATACACGCTGGCCTTGTGTTACCTCATGACCGATTTCTATGTTGACATAACCATAAACTCTTTTTTGGATATGTAATCTGCAAAATGCAACCTCAATTCCATTTGCGTTTCTTTTCTCAAAAATAGTTTCGATAGTGGGCCATTCTTCAGTCAACGCCTTGGTATAATATGGATAATCCCTTGGAAGAAATTCAATTTTTGCATTCGTCTTTCCAGGATACTCTAATTCCTTTACCTTGTATCTTGTTCCTGCAAGGAAATACACTGCTGACTGGTGAAGCTCTTCTAGCGCTATTGGAAGATTTCTCTCACCAACTTTTTTACCATTTAAAAATATGTCAATTGATTTTCCAATTCCTCTGATACTATAATCTTCAAGTAAGGATTTGATCTGCTCATGATTTGGAACATAGCGATTTTCCATTAATACCAGATTTCCAACAGCTATATGTCTTGCAATTACTTCACCGTGTTCTGCTAATTCATGTCTTGCAATAGGTTTGTCACAGGCCATTGCTAATACCTGGAACTCTTCTACAAAGGGATTTTTTGGATCAATGTATATTTTCTCTATATCATCAAAATAATCAGTTGGATGATTCTTGTAATATTGTGATATGGGATCATTGCCAAGAACCAAAAATGCATAACCATTTTGTCCCTTTCTTGCTGCTCTTCCTATTCTCTGAATCAGTCTATTGACTGGTATGGTAGATGAGATTACTCCGTCTACATTGCCAACATCTATTCCTAGTTCAAGGGTAGGAGTAGCAGAAATTGCCATAAGAGTGTCATTTTTAAAAGAATTTTCAACTGATCTTCTGTAATTTGCCATCAGCCCTGCCCTGTGCACTTTGATGTCAATTTTTTGCCTTCTTGCTTGCATTGCTAAAAGCTCAGAGTTTAGATGAGAATTGTTAAAGACCAATGTCTTGTGTTTTTTTGTTGTAAGTTTTTTTAAAATCTCAATCATTACTGCTCGTTGCGTTCTAAGTGATGGAAACAGCATGCTAAAATCTGTCTTTCCTTTTTTTCCAAACCCTGTTATTAATTTCATTTTGACTCCAAATAGCTGCTCACAAAATGATAACGCATTTTCAAGTGTTGCAGAAGAAGCTATGATTTGTAAATTTGGAGTGATTCTTTTCAGTCTCTTTATGATATAGTGAACATTAGAACCAAATATTCCAGAATACACATGAGCTTCATCAACTACAAGAAACCGGACAGTACTCAATAATAAAGCAAATCTGCTTCTATGCCACATGTGATAGTGAAGCACATCAAAATTTGTTATGATGACCTGCGGCGGATTTTCTAAAATTTTCTTTCTGTCAAGCTCTTTTGTATCGCCATCAAATAATTCCACTCTGATGCCAATCTCATCTGCAATCTCTTTTATTTTTGGAAGCTGATCTTTTGAGAGAGATTTGGTTGGATAAACAAAAAGAGCCTGGACGGTATTATTTTGTCTCTTTTCAAGAATCTTTTCTAAAACAGGAATGACAAATGCTTCGGTTTTTCCAGAAGCTGTTGGCGCACTAATTATTACGTTATTTCCCATCATTATGTTCTGTATTGCCTCTTCTTGGAACTTGTAGAATCTATCTATCTTTCTTGATTCTAAAACATGAGTAATGTTTTCATTTAATCCTGATTCTAAAACCATGTTTCCCATCTGAGGATCAGGTTCACTTAATGTTCTAAAATATGAGACATAGTATTTTCTTGCAAACAAAATGGAATGAGTAATTTCATCAAGCTTGACATTTCCTATCATTTTTTTTATCTGGGCTTCACTTTGAACTATTCCTTCTTTTTCAAGCATTTCAGCTGATTTTTTCTTGCTTGATATCTTCCCAGAGTCAAATCTGTTAAGAAAATCCAGAAATGCTTCATCTGTGTTTTTGCTATAGTTTACAATATCCTCTAGATTGCATTCTGGACAAACAAAGACAATTTTTTGATTGAATGTTTTTTGCATCTCTATCTTTGACTTACATTTTGGGCAGGAATACATACCTCCTCAAAGACTTGTGGTGATTTAATTTTTGATTTATTGAATATTTTGTTAGCGTTTGAGAAAATGCAAAGACTGAACTATTCTATTTACTCCGAAAAATAAGTGAATTAAACGTCAACCAAAATGAGAAATAACTCATTTTAGCGGCTACACTTTCAATTATATTTCCATTAGATTATGTAAAACCAATACAAATCAGACATCATTGTGAGATTATGATGTTATAGATAGTGAATTGATTAACTGTCCATGATCCAATAAATCTTGCATTCTAGAAAGAAATTGTTTGTCAGTAATCGTTCCGTTAACCCAACCTTCTGTTATATTATTTTTAAAATGATCAACAAACAGGTATCTTAGTGAATGGGTTGAATCTACTCCATCTTCAAAAACAGAAACTTTGGTATGGATTAAACCAGTTACAACCATGTCACGAAGTAAAACAGAATCCACAGCCCAAAATCCTCCGTTATTACTGCAACAATCTATAGCATCATTTTTAATCCACTGAGGAATTGTGGAATTAGCTTTAACATGGTTTATAAAATGGAATCCGTTATATCCGTAAATTCTTTTTACCTCATTAACATCAACAGGACTTATGCTGTAATAATTGCTGGTGGTCATGTAAGGATACATTATTGAAGGTTCATCTTCTGAGCCACCATTAACCCTTAATTGTTCATCAGGTGCAACATCATAGTGTCCTAATCCCATTGCATGACCAATCTCATGTCTTATTGCATTGCCCAATTCATATTGGTTCATGGCTGAAAAAAATATTTTGATGTAAGCCTTGTTTGTATTATAATCAAAAGATGTTATCCCGCCTTTGTATAAACCATAATGTGCTGCGTCTTCTGAATACGAAGTAATGTATCTGATTATTACATCGCAGTTAGAATAAAACTTTGTATCATATTGTTGTGAAATTGGTATTATTTTATGTATTAAAATCCAAACTGGATGCTTGCCTAAACCTTCATTTAATTTTTGATTCCAATCAATCATTGAATAAATTGCTTCATTTAGTAACTGTTCTTTTGAAACAGTATCCTTTTTTGATGTTGTAGGTTCAAAAGAGCATATTAAAGGATTGTGTGACAATCTCCAATTTACTTGTTCAAAACCATTTGTAGCATATGCATAATTACTTAAAAATAATATTGAAATTATAGATAAAAATAATAACAATTTCATGTCACAGAATGGTTCAAAGATTTAACATCTCTAGGTGCTAGATATTTTGGCTGTTTGAAATTAGACTTGATATTTCTCTGTGAATCCACAATTTTCTCAACAGCTTTTACTGCTCTTTTTATATCTGACCTTATTCCCATATTTGGGAATCACACGTGAGGTTAATAATCTTTAAACCAAATGCCATTCACGTAGTATGTCAAAAAAATGTCAATTTTTCTTTGGCTGTATTGATATTTTGTATAAAACAAGTCTTTAAGCAACAAATCTTATCTTAAACTATTGAAAGTCCTTGTTACTGGTGGAACAGGATTTATTGGTTCAAAGCTTGTCGATAAGCTAGTTAACAGAGGAGCTACAGTTACTTGCCTTGTCAGACAAGGAGGAATTTCAAATCCTGCTGCAAAAACAGTGACAGGAGATCTTACTTATCCTGATTTTATACTACCTGATGAAGAGTATGATATCGTATATCATCTCGCAGCTGTATGGCCTGGAGAAAAAGACAAGAAAATTCTAAGAGCAGTAAACTATGATGGCACTGTAAATTTATTTAGTCTGCTAAAAGATAAAGCCAAATTCATTGTGTATGTATCAGGCCTTGGTGTATTTGGAAATCCTGGAAATAATACCATAGATGAAAATTCACCAATAAAACCGCATACCGAATATGCCAAACTAAGGCTAGAAGCTCAAAAATTTCTGGAATCAAACTGTAAAGAACATAAAATCACATTTAGTGTGGCGTATCTTGGAGACGTTTATGGAAACGGCGGTTGGTTTAAAAAAATCTTGGTAGAGAGATTAAAGAAAGGTTCGTTTAGAATGCCTGGTTCTGGAGAATATTATCGAAGCTTTGTACATGTAGATGATGTTGTCTCTGCTCTTGAATCTATAATAGAAAAAAATGCCATAAACCAGTCCTTTGTTATTAGCGATTCAACATCTGTCACATTCAAGAATTTTGTTGGTATGGTTTGCAAAGAACTTGGACTAAAGGAGCCAGGATCCATTCCAACAATTTTGGCAAAAGCTGTTATGGGTGGAGACTTTGTGAATCTTTTAACCACATCGATAAAGACATCAAACGAGAAAATTGCAAAGATATGTGACTTTGCGTATAAATCATATGTTGAAGGAATACCTGCAACGATTTCTGAAATGAAATCCTGAATTGACATATAATATCCAGACGTTCTAAATTTTGTGTGGGTCTTGGAAGCTATTGGGGTGAAGTGCTGGATGTTCTGGAAGATATAATTCCCGTTTATGATAAAGTTAATTCTGTAATATCGCTTGGCAAGGACGAAGATTTTCGTACAAAAGGAATTTCTGGAAGAGTAAGACAAGGAAATCTTGTATTAGATGCAGGTTCTGGATTTGGTAACATGTCAAAAACTGCATTAAAGATTTGTAATGATGATTTGCAAATTACACTTTATGATCCACTACAACCGATGCTCAAAAACACAAAAAGATTATTCACAAATGCTCCTAGTCTAGCTTGTGGAGTGTTCGAGCACATTCCATTTCAAGATGAAAAGTTTGATGCCGTAATGTGTGGTTACTCATTACGTGACGCCATCAGTCTTAAAACCGCGATATCGGAAATTCACCGTGTGCTAAAAAAAGGAGGAAGATTTGTTATTGTGGATTTGGGAAAGCCAGATAATTCTTTTTTGAGATTTGGCGTCTCATTTTATCTTAGAATAATACTGCCAGTCATAGCAACGGCGGCAGCAGGCAAACTCGGCTTCAAATTTGGAACACTTTATGGGACGTACAAATTATGGCCACATAACAAAAAGCTTGAATCTCTACTGCTTGAAAAATTCTCTAAAGTAGAATTTGAAAAGGGAATGATGGGTGGAGTAATAATGGTCGCTGCATACAAATAGTTTCCAAAACTTTAATTTTGTAACAATACAACTTGAAGCATGTTAGATTTTTTACTTGATATTATTGGAAATGAATGGATAATCATTGCTTTTGTTGCTATAATTCTATTTTTAGGAACAAAACGACTTCCTGACGCATCACGAAAGATTGGAAAGATTATGGGTGAATATAACAAGACAAAGAATATGGTACAAAACGAATTACAAAAGGCAACTACAAGCTATAACCTGTCTATACAAGGACCGGTGGAAACAGAAAGACAAAAGCTTGAAACTATTGCAAAGTCACTTGGAATTGATTCTTCCAATAAAACTGATGATGAACTAAAGAATATAATAGCATCAAAAATGGGAAATCAACCGTCAACAAATGGTACTGATAACCAAGCATCATAAGTTCTCAACAAATTTAAATAGAATATCTAGTCACTCAAGATGGTAATAATTTGATAAAAATAGATCCTTGGCAAAACGCATTAAAACAACTAGACGATGCAGCAAAGATTCTAAAACTCGATCCTGGTGTTCACCAAATGCTTGCAGCACCAAAAAAAGTTCTAACAGTAGCCCTCCCAGTAAAAATGGATAGCGGAAAGATCAAAGTTTTCACAGGATACAGATCACAGCATAATGATTTTAGAGGTCCTCACAAAGGAGGAATACGATATCATCCCGACGTTACAATAGAGGAAGTAAAGGCACTCTCGATGTGGATGACATGGAAATGTGCCATAGTTGATGTTCCATTTGGAGGAGGAAAGGGTGGAATAATTTGCGATCCAAAAAGAATGTCTGCCGGAGAAAAAGAGCGAATGACAAGAAGATATGCATACGCAATTTCTGAAATTATTGGACCAGGAAAGGACGTTCCTGCTCCTGATGTTTACACTACTGGAAAAGAAATGGCTCAGATTATGGATGTTTATAGTGTAATGCACGGACAAGGTGAACCAGCTGTTATAACGGGAAAACCGCTCTCGGTAGGAGGTTCTCTTGCTAGAAATGTAGCAACTGGTTTGGGTGTGGCATACTGTGTAAGAGAGGGTGCAAAAAAACTCAAACTCAAACTAAAAGGTGCCAGAGTAGTCATTCAAGGATTTGGAAATGCGGGAACTTTTGCAGCAGAATATATAGAAAAAATGGGCGGCAAAGTTATCGCAGTTAGTGATTCAAAAGGTAATATAATAAATCCAAAAGGACTAGATTCAAAAAAAGTTCTTGATTACAAAAACAAACATGGTTCGGTTGTTGGATATCCAGGAAGCAAAAAAATAACAACAGAACAACTACTTACCACACCATGTGATATACTTGTTCCAGCAGCTCTTGAAAATCAAATCACACCAAATATTGCAAAAAACATAAAGTGTAAAATTATTGCAGAGGCAGCAAACGGACCAACGACTCCAGAAGCAGATACTATTTTATTCAAGAAAAAAATAATGGTGATACCAGATATTTTGGCAAATTCGGGTGGAGTATGTATATCATATTTGGAATGGGTACAGAACCTGCAGAGATATTACTGGACATTTGATGAAGTGGCAAAAACGATGGAAAAACACATTGTCAGAGGCTTTAATGACACATACAACTTGGCACAAAAACACAAAGTAGACATGCGAAAAGGTAGCATGGTTTTAGCAGTTGGTAGAGTACTAGAATCATTTGAAGCCCGTGGCTTGTGGCCTTAGGATATATTCAATAGCAAGGAAAGTCAAGTTAGATTATGGCCAAAGCATTCGTTGCAGTTCATTGCCAAACAGGAAAGGAAAATCAAGTAACTCGAGCATTAATGGAAATAAGAGGAATCTCAGAAGTTACTGGAGTTCTTGGATTGTATGATGTCATAGTAAAGATAGAATCAGACGATACCATGAAACTTGAAGAAATTATCACAAAAAAAATAAGAACCGTACCTCATATTCTTACAACCATGACACTAGTTGTCATGTAAAAAATTTTACAATGTATTGACTAGATTACAAAATAAAAGGTGATTTTAGTCTGGTTTAGGATGTGCTAAAGGAGCTTCCACATGAACAGCTCTTTGTCACGTTTGGATTGTTGATTTTAAATCCAGCGCCCATCAGACTTTCGATATAGTCAACATTTGCACCTTTAAGATAGTCAACACTGTAGCTGTCTATTACCATCTTTACGCCATTTTCTTCTATTACAAGATCGTCCTCTTCGGCCTTTTGCTCAAAACCCATTCCATATGAAAGGCCTGAACAACCGCCGCCTTGAACATACACTCTAAGAAATGCTGGATTGTCTGCTTCCTCTTTCATAAAGGCAATTACTTTTTCTGCTGCTTTTGGAGTAATTGTAAGCAGTTTGGTGGTCTGTGAGTTACTCATGACTAATACGAGTCTTTTAAATTATAATAAGCTTTTCATACTTGACATATTCGGAATCATAAAAAACGGGTTTTTTCTATTTCTTTGACTTGTTTACAAAGGCAGTCATTCTTTCTGCTCTGTCTGGATGAGTAAAACATAATCCCCAAGTGTATAGCTCCAAGGCAAGTCCAGTGTCAATATCAGAGTTTCTGCCTTTGTTAATGGCAATCTTTGACATTCTTACTGCCATTGCAGAATTTTGTTCTATCATCTTTGCCATGTTGTTTGCTTCCTCGGCAAGCTTTGACAATTCAACTACTTGGTTTACAAGACCAATTTCTTTTGCTTCATCTGCTTTTACCTGTCGTCCAGTATAGATCAATTCTTTTGCTTTTGCAATTCCGACAATTCTTTGCAATCTTTGTGTTCCGCCCCATCCTGGACAAACTCCTATGGTTACTTCGGGTTGACCCATTTTTGCAGTGTCTGAAGCAATTCTAATATCGCATGCTAGAGCAAGTTCGCATCCTCCTCCTAAGGCAAATCCATTTACTGCAGCAATTGTTGGCTTACTACAATTTTCAACTGTGAAAGTTAAAAGGTGTCCTGTCTTTGCATATGTTTCTGATTCAATCGGTGTGATAGTAGACATGTATGCAATATCTGCACCTGCAGAAAATGCTTTGTCACCTTCTCCTGTAAGTATGATTACCTTGACAGCGTCATCTTTGTCAATTTCGTTAAAAACTGTAATTAGTTCTTTAGCAACTTCGGTATTCATTGCATTGTATTTGTCAGGTCTGTTTATCTTTACGGTAGCAATCCCATCTGATTTTGAGACGTTAACTAGTGACATAAAAAAACTCCAATCTACAGGAAATTAAATGTTGTCAGAAGGTTTGTGTTTTCCCCACTGATGTAATGCGGATGCAACTGCCACCCACGTTCTAATGTCATCATAGACTGGAACATTATGTTTTTCAATCAGATCTGAAACCTTTTTTGTGTACGGACCGCCATTTCCACCAACTATGACTGGTTTCTTTCGCTGTTTTGAAAACTCTCCAAGATAATCAATGATTGTTTCTTCTAACGGATCGTCTTGAAATACAAACCATGGCATGATGATATCCACATTAGGATCTTCCATGAATTTCTGAATTGTATACCTGTAATCGTCTGCATTTGCTCCGCCAGTTACATCTACTGGGTTTCCACTTCCAATAACATATGTTGCAGGATAATGCGCCTTCATTTCTTTTAAAGTATTTTCTGTTACCTTGGCAAGCTCTAATCCAAATCTTTCAAAGTGATCTATTGCTCCGATCATAGGTCCTGCACCATTACTTACAAGACCAATTCTGCCGCCTTTTGCAGCTGGCTGCCATGCAAGTGCCTTTACTGCTCCTGCAAGTTCCTGATAACTATCAACTGAAATTATTCCAGCTTGTTTGAATGCTCCCATGATTATTGCGTTAGAGCCTCCCAATGATCCGGTGTGTGATGCTGCCTGCTTTGCTCCTAGTGTTGTTCTACCGCTCTTCCAAATTATAACTGGTTTGTGTTTCTCTGTCATTACACGCTTTGCAGTCTCTATGAATTTGCGACCATCTCCAAATCCTTCTACATACAGTGCAATTACTTTGGTCTGAGGATCGCTTGCTAGATACCAAATCATGTCTGCTTCGTCTACATCTGATCTGTTTCCATAGCTTACCATCTTTGAAAGACCAAAAGTATCTGCAGTTTCTAAAAAGCTAATTCCCATAGTTCCGCTTTGAGATAATAATGCAACAGGTCCTAGTTTAGCTCTGACCATTCTTTCCTGTCCCTGAAATGCACAATCTAGTCTGTTTGCGGCATTGAACATGCCGATACAATTTGGACCAATTATTCTAATTTCGTGTAATTCTGACAAACGTTTTACTTCTGCTTCCATTACCGCTCTACCGCCACCAAGTTCTTTTCCGCCACCAGATACAATTACAACATTATGGATTCCTTTTTTTGCACATTCTTCTAAAACTGGTGCTGTAATGGAAAGATCTACACAAACTACTACCAAGTCTACCTTATCTGGAATTGCAGATAATGATGGATAGCATTTGAGTCCCAAAATTTCTTCTGACTTTGGATTTATTGGATATACCTTCCCTTTGTAATCATGTTTTGCAATACTATCTAAAACAGAATTGCCAATTTTTCCTAGAGTTGCAGATGCTCCAACCAGTGCTACTGATTGTGGCGTGAAAAATGTCTCCATGAATTCAGCATTTGGTTGTGCTTTAGAAATTGCATCTTTTTTGAATTCTTTTCTTAAAAGTATCTTTGCATCAACTACATAGTATGATTTTGGATACACCACAATTGGGTTAAAATCAATGCTGTCAAAGTAACCCGCATTATCAGTTCCAATCTTTCCTATCTGAACTAGTGCCTTTGCAAGCATGTTTTGATCTATTGGTTTGCTGCCTCTGTATCCTTGCAATATTTTTGCGCCTTTTAGCTCTTCAAGCATAGACTTTGCATCTGCAATTGTAATTGGAAGCATCCTAAATGCAACATCTTTGAATATTTCAGTTAGTACACCACCAAGTCCTACCATTATCACTGGACCAAACTGTGGATCGTTTTGAAGACCAACAATGATCTCTACTCCTTGTGGAACCATCTTCTCAAGAAGAATTCCTTTTAGGCGAACACCTTTTTTCTTTGAGAGTCTTTTGTACATGTCATTGAAAGCTTGTTTTACATCTTTTTCATTTTGTAATCCCACCTTGACTCCTCCAACATCTGTTTTGTGAAGAATCTGTGGAGAAACAACCTTCATTACAAGAGGATAGCCAAGCTTCTTTGCTGCCTTGGTAGCTTCTTTGGCGGAGTTTACTAGTGCATATCCTGGTACTTTGATCCCATATTTCTTTAAAACTGCCTTTGAAAGATCTTCTGTGATTACCTTGTGATCTGTAGTAATTGTTTCTTCAAAAACTTTGGTAACTGTACTCAATTTGAAAACTCCATTGTATCGCTAATGCATTTTAAAAATTTTTGTAGATTGACGATTTTTGATAATTTTTTCATGACCAGATCCGAAAGTCTTCTCGTCATTATATTAAACTTTTGTCATAGATTGAATTTTGATTTGAAATTTCGATAAAAGATTTTCATGTTGTTTTGTATTATTTCCATGTTTTTAGGTAACTTTCTGATTATGTCCTCTGGAACAATATATGGCGTCTTACTTAGCTCGTCTTTTGATTTTTCTAGCCATAATTTGATTGTCTCTTCGTCAACTTCTAGATGAAATTGTACTCCTACCGCGCTGCCTATCTGAAATGCCTGATTTTGATAATCTTTAGAGTGGGCTAATCTTGTGGAATTAGGGGGCAGATCAAACATGTCTCCATGCCAATGAAACACTGTTGCAGGACTCTTGATTCCAGAAAATAGACCTGACGCTATATTGTCAAACTCTACGTCGTGGTAGATTCCTATCTCTTTTTTATTTCCGGGGTATATTTTGGCACCAAATGATTTGGCAATAAGCTGCGAACCAAGACAAATGCCAAGTAACGGAATCTCTTTTTTTACCGTATCTCTTATCAATTCCATTTCTTTTTTTAGATACAAAAGATCATCATTTGCACTTTCGGGAGCGCCTAAAATTACAACTCCAGAATGGTTTACCTCAGGAATTTTTTCTTTTTTGGCAAAAATAATGCTAGTTTTAAATCCGTCTTCTTTTAAGAGTTTGCCTAGATTTGATAATCCTTCATACTTTGCGTTTTGTATTACAAGTATGTCAGACATAATTTTGAAAAGTGCTTAATATGTTAAATACTAAATGATTTTGTGAATTTCAACGAGTCAGAAATATTACAACTTCAAAATTTGATTCATTCATTGAACTCAAAAAAAGACAGCGTTGTGGTAGTTGAAGGAAAACGGGACACGGCGGCATTAAAAAAACTAGGATATTCTGGTAACATCTGCGAGTTTCATAGCTTCAAAGGACTGGCAAGATTTGCTGATTCTGTTTCAAGCTACAAAAACCTATAGTTTTGTTTGATGGTGATAGAAAAGGCAAATACCTAACAAGCAAGATAATATCTCAACTAGAGCATCGCATCAGAATAGATCTCTCGTTTAAGAAAAAACTTGTATCTGTAACAAAGGGAAAAATTAGGCATATTGAGGATCTCTCAAAATACGTGACACATGATCGGTTTACAGCCGTATTATAGCAATAGCACTTATATCAGACTTGTACGAAAATAAATTGATCAAAAATTAAGAGGATTATGAATTGCCACCTACTGGAATTGTCAAGTATCACGTTAAGCTCAGCTTTGACGTCGATGGATTGGTTGAAAAGGCCGACATAATAGGCGCAATTTTTGGCCAAACAGAAGGACTGCTTGGACCAGAGATGAACCTAAACGAACTTCAAAAAGTATCGAAGGTCGGTAGGATAGAAGTCAACACTACGGCATCGTCTACTCAAACAAAAGGCGATGCTTTGTTACCTATGAGTACTGATATCAACACTGCCGCTTTGATTGCAGCAGCTATTGAAAGCATTGACAAAGTAGGACCATTTCAAGCTAATTTCAAACTAGATGCAATAGATGATGTTCGCTCTGCAAAAAAAAAAGAGATCGTTGACAGGGCAAAAGATATCGTCCAAAAATGGTCTACTAAAACAATTAGTGAAGGAGATGAGATGCTAAAAGATGTCTCAGAAGGTGGCGGCGGAAAACTTGCTACATTTGGAAGAGAAAAACTGGCATGTGGTTCTGGTGTTTTTGATTCTCCATGGATAATTTTAGTTGAAGGAAGGGCTGACGTAATTAATTTACTAAGAGCCGGATATGATAACGCACTTGCAATTGAAGGTGCAAGAATAGATGAATCCATTAAAGAACTATGTGCTTCTAAATCAAAAGTTGTTGCATTTTTAGATGGTGACAGAGCTGGCGGGTTCATACTAAAAGAACTCAAAGCTCTAGTTAACCTTGATGTTGTCCACCGCGCACCTGATGGAGTTGAAGTTGAAGAACTAACACCAATACAGATTGTGGAAATTTTAAAGGAGACTGCAGAGGACATGAAAAAAGAGACGGTAAAACCAAAGTTACAAGATCCAAAAGATGAATCAATTGCAAACATTGCAAAAAAAGTCTATCCAGATCTTAATGAATCACTTGAGGCAGTAGCACTAAATGAAGACCTCGGTGAACTTTTCAAGGTTCCAGTAAGTGAAGTTGTAGGAAAACTTTCTCCTGGTTCTGGTATAAAATATCTTGTTTTAGATGGAATAATTACGCAACGACTAATTGATGCTGCAAAACAAGCAGGAATAGAGTGTGTTATAGGTCATAGGATGGCTAACCTAAAATCCGCTGATGGTATGGTACTAAAAACATTTACAGAGCTGGGCGTAGCCTAAATTTTAATGCCAGAACTCAAAGTTCAACATATCCTTACACTAGCAGAACTTTTAGCAAAAGGTGCCAGACATAACTTTGTTACAATAACAACATTGTCACTAGGAAAAAGCATAAACAAATCACAACAAGCTGCATCAAAACATCTTTTAGAATTAGAAAGAGATGGATATGTAGAAAGGATGCGAAGTGGGCAACGAGTATCTGTTAGAATTACAACTAAAGGACACACTGAAATGGCAAGAATATCTACAATCTTAAAATCAAGCTTGGAATCTTCACCATCTTATATCGAATTTAAAGGCACAATAGTTTCTGGCATGGGAGAGGGTGCATACTACATGTCAATGAAAGGATACGCAAAACAGTTTAAATCAAACCTTGGCTACATCCCATTTCCTGGCACACTAAACGTTAAACTAAAAGATAAGGAATTCATCGAGGCAAAACGTACTCTTGACGCACATCCTGGAATAATGATAAATGGATTTTCTGATGGCAAACGAACGTATGGTTGGGTAAAATGCTATCCTTCCAAAATTAACAATTCAATTGATGCTGCATTGATTACTTTGGAGAGGACACATCATGATGATTCTGTTATAGAATTAATTTCAAAAGAAAATATCAAAAAGACAACAAAGCTATCAACTGGTTCGCAGATCTCAATTAGAGTGCCAATTCGTTTAAAATAACAATACTAAACTAGTTATTGACCCCGTGCCAAGGGAACTGATGGTATTTGTTTGGATTGGCATTGGAATAGGAATTTTAGCAGTCACAGTTTTGGTCTTAAAAATAATAAAATCTCCCAGAAACAGCTTCATTGCTATTAGATGCAAAAAATGTGGTCTTAAGATAAACGGCTTAATATGCCCGCTATGTGAAAGTGAAAAAAAGGCAATTTAAAATCAACTAAAACTTTCACACGATTATGTTCTATAGATAGAGCTGCCATACTCGTTTTCTATTTTAGAACTTTTAATGTCTGGTATGGGAGACTGTAATCTTGCAATGCTTACATTTACATTAATTTTCCTGCAACCATCGGTTATGAATTTCTCTTGGTGAACTTGATCGTATCCCAATGCTATGATATCTGGTTTTACATATGCTACTGTCTTGAAAATATCCTCCTCATGTCCAACTGCTGCATAGTCCACCATTGAAAGCGAACTTACCAAATCTCGTCTTAGCTTCATGTTGTGAAGAGGTATCCTGCTCTTCATTTTCTGTGCAGTCTGGTCTGTTGCTATTACAACAACTAGTACATCTCCAAGAGCCTTTGCAGCTCGTAGAGTGTGTAAATGACCAGGATGTATTATGTCAAAGACTCCGCCTGCCAAAACAACTCTTAGTGAAGATCTGCCTAACTCTGTAAGTGTTTTTTTATCAGATTCAACTATTCCATGTTTTACAAATGACTCTATCTTTGCCTTGAGATGATCAGGATTCACTGGAAGCTTTTTTCGAATTATTGAAATAGGATCATCTTTTGAAAGAGTAGCTACGTATAATGCTGAAATTATTTCCTTATCAAGTGCATCCAACTATATCACTAAAACAAGATTCCTACCCTTGTTTCATCTATAAACTCTATGCCCAAGGGTCTATCCCTTTTGAAAATCTCAGGGCATCTATTAGTCCCTCTGCATATCCTATGCTTAGTACTGCAAGCTCCTCCTTTCCTTCGCTTTGAAATTTTTCAGCATCATCCAAGTAAAGATCAGCGTTTTCTAAAACAGATTGAAGTGATTTGTCATCCTTGAATTGTTTTGTTACTTCCTCTAGTGCTTTTCTAGCTTTTGGAATATATTTTTGTAGCATCTGGTCTGAAATTTTTTTAATCTTTGAAGAATTATCTAATGGTTCATCAAGACATTTTGCAAGAACTTTTAGTGCGTCAGATTCTGTAAAATGCATCTTTCCTGGCATTATAATTGTGTGTGGTGGCTTACCAAAATTTGTCTTTTTAAGCGTGGATAATTTTCCTGCTATTATGTTTTGGCTCTTTGAACCAATCCTTGATGCCACTATTACAAAACTTGATTCGTCAATTACATTTCTTTTTTGTTCTTTTTCAGTCAAAAGTAGATTTGTTAATGCATCTTTTGGCTCCAAGAAAAATTTTTTATCATTGTTATATTCTAAAATTATTATGCTGTGGCTTCCAGCTATGAGATTTTGATAAATTGTATAATATACACTAGGTATTGACTGCTTTTCACTCATCATGGTTATAGACTTGCCCAACTTGTAATAGTGTAAGCCACATTCTCCAACAAGAGATGTGATGGCAGAAGCAGCATGGATTGTTTTTGTTTTAATTTTTTCCAAAATGGCTCTTGTTCTCAATTCTATGTGAGTTGTTGCTATGTATGGATCCCCATATGAGACAAGTACAACATTTTTCTTTTTTGCTTCTTTGAGAATTGCCTTTCCGTCTTCTACCATCCATCTTGGCGCTGTTTTGAACTTGCCTTTTACCATCTTTTTTATTTTTAGCATCTCTGACTGTGGAATGGGGCTGGTAAATATTTCAAAAAACACTACATCTGCACTCTTTAGTATCTTTAATGCGTCAAGACCTATTCCATCCGGACCAGAAATTCCTAGACCTACAAACCAAAGCATAATCAAATTTCAGATTTTGGCTATTTTGAGCTTCGTATTATTTACTTAGATTTACCATGTAATCTTTTAAGATGGTAAAGCATTTGCTTGAAAACCTCGATGCTTCTAAGAAATTCATCTACGGAAACCCGTTCGTCAATGGTATGAGATGCATGTGGATCTCCTGGGCCATATGTAACAACAGGTATATTCAACGCATTTCCAATTATGTTCATGTCGCCAGTTCCGGTTTTTCGGATTAACTGAGGCCTTACTTTTTCAACATCTAGTACTCCCAAAGTTAATGCCCTTACAAGTGGCGAATTATGCGGTGCCTCAAATGGTTCTGTTTCATCAAGTACAGAATAAAATGCATTAACTCCTTGTTTTTTTGCAACATCTTGTACTGTAGTTGCTATTTTTTCTCCAACTGTTTTACAGTTCATGTTTACTGGAATTCTGATGTCCATTATTGCATCACATTCTAGTGCTGTTACATTATGACTAGTTCCTCCCTTTATCTCAGTTAAAGTAGCAGTTAGGATCATGCCCTTTGGTTTGTCCGATTGATTTGCCTCTAGCGCATCTTTGAGTTCTTTAATGAACACATACGACTCGTCTATTGCATTTTTTGCAAGCCAAGGAGCGCTAGCGTGTGCACTATTTCCTACATTTACTTTGAGATTGATAGCAATTCTTCCCTTGTATGCTATTGTTATATTTTTAATTCCACTTGGTTCACCAAATATGGCATAATCAATGTCTAGTTTTTGTTTAACCAAACTTTTGATTCCGGTTGCATTTCCTTCTTCATCTACTACTGCAGCAAATACTACAGTTCCACTATTGTTTTGAATTGAAGCTGCAGCAAGAAGCATTGCCATAAGGGGTGCTTTTGCATCAGAAGCACCACGTCCGTAAATGTACCCATTGTCATTTTTTACTTTTATTTTACCTGGTACTGTATCCATGTGTCCACACAAAAGAATTTTCGGAGAGCCAGCTCCTTTTGTCGCAATAAGATTCCCAACCTCGTCGATGTGAATATTTTCAAATCCCAAATCATCGCACTTGTCTGCTAAAAATTCTGCAAGAGGTTTTTCTGCAAGTGAAGGAGTATAAAGCCTAAGTACTTTCTCAAGCATTTTTACTGAAAACCTTGGTGTTACTGTAATTGAAGAGTCCAATTCTTATTTTCTCGACTGTAATGCGTAATCTATCATCATTGCTGGAATATCTACACCAGTAACTCTGACGGTATTTTTGTATTCTGTTGTGTTGTTTACTTCGTGTACAACAAGGCCTTTTTCTTTACTTTCCATTAAATCTATTCCTACTATCTGACCATATACGGCATTTTTTGCCTTGATACAAATATCTTCCAATTCTTTTGTCACCTTGCACACTTCGGCTCTTCCGCCAAGTGCCATATTTGTTTTCCATTGCCCATCTCCAGAGTATCGATATATGGCAGCAACTACCCTATCACCTACCATGATCGCTCTAATATCTCGAGGTGGTCTTTGTACAAATTCTTCTAAATAATATACTTGGTAAATTGGGTACATCCTCTCTCTACTTTCCATTATCCCTTCGGCAGAATCGCGGTCCTTTAGCAATGCAATCATTCTTCCCCAACTACCTACCGTCGGTTTTAGCACCATTGGGTAGCCACTTTTTTCTAACGCTTCTAGTGCAGCTTCTTCCGAAAAGGCAACTGTGCTAAATGGTGTTGGTATGTTTTGTTTTTGCAAAAGCATATGGGTAAACAATTTGTTTCCGGCAAAGATACTAGTGTTTAAAGAATTTATCACATTTACTCCCTTTCCTTCTAGTGCAGCTGTTGAGTGAAGACTACGATAGTAACTAACACATCTTTGTAATACTGTATCAAAATTATCTTTTCCTTTGTCTAAATCTAAAAATAAATTCTTACAGTCCACCATCTTGATGTCCATGCCTTTTTTCTTACCGGCATCAAAGAGCGCTTTTTCTTCCCACCTGATGGTGTCGTAAAGAATCGATAAACCTGAACTCACTGGCCCCAGTCCTCACCAACAGTTTGTGCTGGTTTCAACTCAAAGCCGGTAGATCCTTTTACGAGTTCAAAGCTTGCGCCACAATCTGGACATGTTATTATTTCTCCTTCCATGGAATCTTTTGGAGGTGCTATGTTTGCATCACATTCTAAACATTTCATATTATTTTCCTGCTTTTATCTTCACTTGGGTGTCATTAATTATCTTTCTTTCCAATCTGTCATCTAATGGAATTTCAAGCAAGTCTCCCATTCGCAAGTTCTTAAGACCTGCAGCAACAGCTTTGGCATGTTCATCATTTTGTTCTAAACCTAAAAGCGACATTAGATATGCCGCACCGTTTTTACCAGCCAGTTCTCCAAATACGATTCTTCTCCGGTTTCCTACTACTTTAGGGTCAATCGGCTCATATGCAGCAGGGTTTCTGAGAATCGCTGCCAAATGAGTTCCTGCTTTGTGTTTATAGGCAGTAGCACCAACTATTGGCTTGGAATCATATGGTCTGATAGTAGTATATTGTTCGATTAACCTTGAGAGATCCATTAACATATCTAATCTGAAACTGTTTGGAGATTTGTAAAGATAGGATAATGCAATTGCAGTTTCTGCTAATGCAGGAATTCCAGTCCTTTCACCAATCCCGTCTATTGTAGTGTGAATTTGATCTGCTCCAGCATCACAACCGGCAAATGCATTTGCTAATGCTAGACCAATATCATTATGACAGTGTACATCAAGCGGTGTTTTTATTTGATCACGAACTGTTTTTACTAAATTATACATTCCATTTGGGCGCATTATTCCTACTGTATCTGGAATGCTTATTCTATCAACACCCACTTCTTCAATTGCCTTACACATCTTTATCAAAAATTCTGGCTCTGCTCTACTAGCATCCTCCATTGTAAATCTCATCTTAAGTCCATGTGACTTTGCATATTCTACAGTTTCAACTGCTCTACGTAACGCTTCTTCTCTAGTTATTCTTAATTTATCATTTAGATGTATATCTGACATTCCAAGATATGTGGCCATCCAAGTTGCATCACAACCAAGTGCAATATCGACATCTTCTTTTAATGCACGTACATGTGCTACAATATCTGCTCTTAATCCTTGTTTGATTATTGTTTTTGTTGCTTCTTTATGATCACTTGATACAACCGGGGAAATTTCAATTTGATCAACGCCAAAATAATCAAGCATCCATGCAATTTGGATTCGTTGTTTATTTGAAAATGTGACTCCAGGATGCTGTTCTCCTTCTCTTAGAGTGCTATCTAGGACATGAATTTTCTTTGGTTTTACTCCAATTTCATTATATTTGTATGCGTAGTAATTCGGCTCGTCCATTGCTGATCTAGTACAAAAAACTGGCAAATATAAACATATTCGTACAGAAATCGGCTGTTTTTAGAATATCTACGACGCTTTTCGGTGTTATGGATAAAAAAGATCCGAACTTCGTTTTTTATGTCACAGTACGTAAAATGATGACTGTGTTAGTATCAAATACACCAGGAACTTTGCGTAAAGAATCTATGCACACATTGATGTCTGTGATGGTAGGTGCTCTGATTATAACTGCGATATCATACTGTCCAGTAATTTCATAAACCGTGTGAACGCCATGCAGCTTTGTCAATTTTGCTGAAACCTTGGATGTATCAGTTGCAGAATCTACAGAAATCAAAATGATTGCACTAGTTGCATTTGCATCTCCTGTTTCCACTGTGAATTTTTTTATGATTCCACCATCAGTAAGATTTTTTACTCTTCTTCTTACTGCAGACTCAGAAAGACCTAGTTTTTGTCCTATTACTACAAAAGATTCCCTAGAATCTTTTTTTAATATTTCAATGATTAACTCATCTGTTTTGTCTTTAGACATTTCTTCTTTTTTCCTCTTTTCCTAGTATCACATCTAATGTTTCTAAAGCTTTGGTTATGTCTGATTCAGAAAGAACAAGCGGTGGCAGTAATCGCAATATGTTCTTTCCAGAATACAAAAGTAAAAGGTTGTTTGCTATTCCATCAAATAAAATATCTTTTACGTCAAATTTCATTTCTACTCCAATCATCAGACCCTTGCCTCTAACTTCTCGGATTATTTTGTGCTTTTCCTTTAGTCTTTCTAATCCTTCTTGGAATAGTTTTCCCATTTTTGCTGCATTTTCAACTAATCCATCTTGTATCAAGGCTTCAATTGAAGCAATGCCTGCAGCGCATGAAAGAGGATTTCCACCAAAAGTAGATGATTGTTCACCTTTACTTATACACGCAAGAATATCTTCTCGTACCAGTGTAGCTCCCATAGGAACTCCTCCCGCAATTCCCTTTGCTAGGCACATAATATCTGGTGTCGTATCCCAGTGTTGACCTGCCCACATCTTGCCAGTTCTGCCAAGTCCAGCTTGAATTTCATCAAAGATCAAAAGAATGCCTTTTTCATCACATAATTTTCTAACATCCTGCAAGAATCCATCTGGTGCAACATGAATTCCACTCTCTCCCTGTATTGGTTCTATTATGACAAACGCGGTATCGGAATTTACCGTAGATCTTAAAGATTCGGTATCTCCAAATGGCGAGAATGAAACTTTCTCTACTAGTGGTTCAAACGGTTTTCTGTATTTTTGACTAGATGTTAATGAAAGAGATCCAAGTGATTTTCCATGATACGAGCCATTCATTGCCACCATCCCTGTTTTACCGGTGAACTTTCTTGCAAATTTTATTGCGGCCTCTACTGCCTCAGTTCCACTGTTGTTTAGGTAAACTTGATTTAGATTCTTTGGAGCTATTTTTATCAGAGTTTCTAAGAACAGTTCACGTGTTTTATTGTAAAGTGAACTATGTACTGTAATTATTTTATCGAGTTGTTCTTTTATGGCCTTTACAACACGTGGATTGCAATGACCGACAAGAGCAACACCATATCCTCCCATACAATCAATGTACTCTTTTCCGTTTGTATCCCACACATGTGAGCCAAGACCACGTTCTATTGTAACAGGAAATCTCTGATAGATATTTCCCATGAATTGATCTTCAGTCATTTTGTAATCACCGTACAGTTATCGTGCGCAATGGCAGCTGATATAGGATTTTCTCTTTGACCGCTTGCGATAAGAGCTTGTTTTACTCCCATCTTAAGAGATTCTGTTGCAGCAAGTATCTTTTTTTCCATACCAAAACCTATTTTTGGAAGAATTTCCTTTGCTTCCGCTAAAGAAAGTTTCTTTACAAGCTTTTCATCCATCAATAAACCATCCACATTGGTCAAAAACAATATCTTGTCAGATTGCATCTTGCCTGCTACATATGCTGCAGCTCTGTCTCCATCTACATTAAGAAAATCAAATTCCTCGCTTATTGCAATTGGTGATATGACAGGAACATAGCCTTGGTCTAGGATTGATTTTATCAGACTTGAATTTACATCATTTATCTTTCCAGTATAGCCTCCATCTATTGCCATCTTGCGACCTTTTTCGTTAATCACAATCAACTTTTTTTTGCGTTCTGCCTGAATAATTCTACCATCTACACCTGACAGTCCAACTGCATTGATGCCATTTTTTTGTAGCATTCTTACTATCATTTTGTTTATTTTTCCAGACATTACCATGGTGAAGATCTCTACGGTTTCCTTGTCAGTAAATCTGCTTTTTATTCCGCCGGGAGAAACAATGAATTTTTGTTCTTTTCCTAATGCCTCCGAAATCTTTGTTACCTCTTTTCCTCCACCGTGTACCAGAATTACTTTTTCTTTTTCTAAAACTTTTTTTAGATCAGCAATAATTGACGGATGAAGCCCATCTACTACACTTCCTCCTATCTTGATTGTAATCATTTTCTCACACAGGTGTTAACGGAGAATATCTGAGACCTTCCATCTCATCAAAACCCGCCATTACATTCATGTTTTGTATGGCAGAACCAGCTGCTCCTTTCATCAAATTATCTGATGCTGACAATACAACCAATCTATGATTGTCCTCATCTATATCAAATCCTACATCACAGAAGTTGGATCCCACTACAAACTTTGGATCAGGAAACTTGTAGAATCCTTTTTTATCGCGAATCAGTCTGATAAATTTTTCATTACCATATTGTTCACGATATAACTTCCAAATCTCCATCTCACTCATTGGGTTGTTAAGGAAAGTGTGATTTGTACACAATATCCCTCGTACAATATCTACAGCGTGCGGACTCATAGAAACGTGAATCTTTTTTCCTGCAACCTCAGTTAGCTCTTGTTCTATTTCACCAGTGTGCCTGTGCTTTGCAGGCTTGTATGGCCTGATTACTCCTGACCTTAAAGCATGATGTGTACCAGCTAAAGAACCTGCACCTGCTCCAGATGAACCAATTTTTGAATCAACAATGATGTGTTCTGTATCAATTAGGTTTTTTTTCACTAGTGGGTATAACGCAAGTATTGAAGTTACTGCCATACATCCAGGACAAGAAACAAGTTGTGATTTTTTAATTTGTTCTCTGTGAATCTCTGGAACACCAAAAACTGATTTTGACAATAATTCTGGGTAGGGATGTTGCCAACCATACCACTTGTCATAATCAGGGGCATTGTGAAGACGATAATCTGCACTTAGATCAATTATTTTCATTCCACGATCATACAGTGCCTTTACTATCTCAGTTGCTGTTCCATGCGGTACTGCAGTAAAAACAAGATCGCACTTGTCTGATAATTTATCATAATCTAATTCAGAAAATGTAATATCAGTAAACCCTTTCAAGCTTGGTTGAATCCTTGAAACATATTCTCCTACATATTGTCTTGATGTTACCATGGCGATCTCTACTTTGGGATGACTTACAAGTAGTCTGAGCATTTCTCCTCCTACAAAACCTGATGCGCCGATAACTCCTACTTTCATTGATACACTCCTAGCATAATGGGGTATAATTTATTTTATAGCTTGCTTGATTGCAAAATCAATCATTTCTTTTGGAATGTTCTTTTTTGAAACTTTTGATAGTCCTTTAAACTCTACAGTATTGTTTACTTCATGTACAACCAGTCCTCGTTTTTCATCTTCCATTATGTCCACTCCCAATATTCCTCCACCTACTGCTTTTGATGCTTTCATACAAACATCCTCTAACTCTTTTGTTATCTCACATAAAATTGGTTCTGCACCAAGAGCAATGTTTGTCTTAAAACCACCAGATGAAGTTCTGTACATTGCAGAAATGACTTGGTCTCCTACTACAATAACACGAATGTCTCTTGGAGGTCTTTTTATCATTTCTTGAAGGTAGTAGATTCTGTCTAGTGGTCCATCGCTTAGTTCTCGTACTTCGATTATGGCATCAGCGGTTTCTCGGTCCTTGAGAGGTATGACGCCCCTACCCCAGCTTCCTACTATGGGTTTGATAACCAGTGGATATCCTACTTTTTCTAGATTCTCAAGTGCAGCTTCAGGCGAGAATGAAAAATATGTTTTTGGAGTAGGTACATTGTGTTTTTTTAACAAAAGTGATGTTATCATCTTGTTGCCACAGTTGTTTGCAACTTCGTACTTGTTTATGACTGGCACGTCAAGAAATTCTAAACATGCGGTGAAATGCAGACCTCGGAAATAGCTTACGCATCTTTCCAGTACTACATCACCAAAATCAAAATCATTTTTTTTACTTTCAGTGTTTATTTGAGTTACTTTTGCATCAATCATCTTTGTATCGTGACCAAGCTCAATTGCTTTTTCTTCGAGCATTTTTTCCTCTGTTCTGACTCGATCGTACACGATACGAATCTTTGGCATTTATTCTCCCCAATCTTCGCCGACTTTTTCAGCGTGTTTGAGTTGACAAGTGGGGCCATTTTTTGAGGCGATCTCGAAATCTGCTCCGCAGTCAGGACATGAAACTATTTCTCCTACACTTGCATCATCTGGAATTTTTAACATTGCATCGCATTCTGGACAATTCATATTTTATTTTTTCACCTCTTTTTTAGTAATTTATTAGCTTCTGTTGATTGAAGTCCCCACAACTCGACAAATCCTTTTGCCAAAGTTTGGTCAAATGTGGAACCAGATCCGTATGTTGCCAAGTCATGGCTATACAACGAATATTCTGATTTTCTTCCAACTACGATTAGACTTCCTTTAAACATCTTTAGTTTTACAGTTCCGCTAACTCTCTTTTGGGTCGCATTGATAAACATATCTAAATCAGATTTTAGTGGATCTTGCCACAATCCAGAATATGCTAACCAAGCCCATTCCGAATCTACAAGTGATTTGAATTTGAGTTCGTGTTTTGTAAGAACCATCTTTTCCAGATCGATATGAGCTTCAATGAGACATGTTGCTGCAGGAGTTTCGTATACTTCACGCGATTTTATGCCAACCACACGATCTTCTATGTGATCGACAATACCGATTCCACAAGTGCCTGCCTTTTTGTTGATGTATTGTATTAGTTCAATAGGTTTTAGATGCTTGCCGTCAGCTGCAACTGGGACTCCTTCTTTGAATTCTATCTCTAGATATTGTGGTTTATCTGGCATGTTCCTTGTCTTTACCCAGATGAATGCATCTTCTGGCGGCTCTTTGTATGCATCTTCCATGGCTCCTCCTTCAATAGCACGACCCCACAAGTTTTGATCTATGCTAAATCTTTTTGCGGCAGTATCTATTTGGATACCATGTTTTTTTGCAAATTTTAGTTCAACATCACGCGTAAGATTAAGATCCCTGATTGGTGCTATGATAGGAAGAGTAGTACCTGAACGCATTGTAACATCAAATCTTACCTGATCATTTCCTTTACCTGTGCAGCCATGTGCAAGTGCCTTAGCACTTTCTTTTTTTGCAATATCGACTACCTTCTGTGCAATCAATGGTCTGGCTAGTGCAGTTGCGAGACAGTATTTTTTCTGGTAAAGTGCGTTTGCCTTTATAGAAGGGAAAATGAAATCATTTACAAATTCTGCACGTGCATCTAAGTTGTGGTGTTTTACTACTCCGAGTTTTTTTGCCTTTGCTGCAATCTTTTTTTGATCATCACCTTGACCAACATCCACTGTAACAGTAACTACATCCAAGTTGTATTTTTCTTGAAGATATTTTACAACAACTGATGTGTCTAAACCACCAGAGAAAGCGAGAACTGCTTTTCCTTTCATTGAGGTTTTCTGTGATCAGATTTTAGCATTTATCTTTTGTGCTTTGTAATCTTTTAATTTTATTTTATAATAAAAAACAAAAATTATTTCTAAAATAATGAGACAAACTAAATTAGTCCAAGCTAAAATTCGAACACTATTTAACCGCATTATTATAACGCTGTTATATGAAATTGATCGCTTGGGCTGAGGCATTTTTAACGTCTACTGTAAAGAAGGAGCGAATTTCTTATGACTAAACTGCAGGCAAAAAATATCGTAAAACATTTTGATCATAATGGTAACTCGGTTCTTGCCTTAGATGGAATTAATCTAAATGTAGAAGAAGGTGATTTCATATGCATTGTTGGTCCTTCTGGATGTGGCAAATCAACATTCTTGAATATTGTAGCAGGACTTGAAAAACCTGATTCTGGTGAAATTTTACTTAATGGAAATCAAATCACAGCTCCGGGTCCTGATAGAACAATGGTTTTTCAAGAAGGTGCGCTATTTCCATGGCTTAAGGTAATTGATAATGTAGAATTTGGATTAAAAATGGCCGGAATCCCAAAAGATGAGCGTCGACAAATTTCAGAACGATACTTGGACATGATGCAACTGACCAAGTTTGCAGATTCATACATTTATCAGCTATCTACAGGAATGAAACAAAGAGTTGCTATTGCAAGAGCTCTTGCTATGGATCCAGAAATTCTTTTGATGGATGAACCATTTGCAGCACTAGATTCTCAAACAAGAGATTTGTTGTTAGTAGAATTACAATTAATTTGGGAAAGAACAAAAAAGACGATCATTTTTGTTACACATAATATTTCAGAGTCGATAATTTTAGGAAATCGTGTTGTTGTATTCAAAAATAGACCAGCTAAAATTAAAAAAGAATTTGTAATTGATTATAGACGACCTAGACTTGCTGAGGATGAAAATCTCCAAAAATATTATCACCAAATTCTTGAAGAATTAAAGAGTGAGGTAATGGCACGGATAAAAGATGAGAATCTATGAGTGAAAAATTGATTTCAAAGAAAACATCACATGGGAGTTTTGATGATGCTGCTAATGCCGCACTATTTCTTGCAGTGTTTATTGGTGTGTGGCAAGTAGTCTTCATGCTTGGCATATGGCCGAAAATCTCATTGCCTTCACCCTTCATGGTTGCAGAATCATTTGTCAAGATAATTTGGAATCATTCTCTACCTGTGAGTATAGGCGTAACTTTGGCCAGGCTTGTAACCTCATTTGCTATTTCCATAGCTCTTGGAACCCTCATAGGACTTACCATGATTAAATTCAAGGGATTTGGAAAGACACTAAGTTCATTCTCTGCAGGTCTTTTGTCATTTCCAAGTATTGCATGGGTGCCTTTCTCTATTCTATTGATTGGTTTCAATGACTTTGGAATTTTGTTTGTAGTTGTCATGAGTTCAATTTTTTCAATAATGATTTCAACATATAGCAGTATTCGTAACATACCGCCAATCTATCTTGATGCCGCCAAAAATATGGGTGCAAAAGGATTCTACTTGTTTAGACATGTCACCATCCCAGCTGCTACACCTTCATTAATCATTGGCATCAGACAAGCTTGGTCATTTGCATGGCATGCTATCATTGGTGCAGAGATATTGATGTCAATTGTTGGATTGGGTCACATTTTGTCTGTTGGAAGAGACTTTCTTGATATGGGTCAGGTAATTGCAAGCATGATTACTATATTTGCAATTGGATTGTTAGTTGATAGATTCTTGTTGTTTAAACTAGATGAGCGAGTGAGAAGAAAATGGGGATTGGATCACCACCGTTAGGGATATAGGTATTACAAATGACTCCTAAAATTAAATTTGGAATTGCGGGAATAATTATTGCACTAGTAATCATCCTTTCTTTTAATGTAAATTCAGGGAATCAACTTTCTCATAATGCTGACAATGCTGTTAATGTTTTAAGAATCGGATATTTTCCAAACATAAGTCATGCACAAGCAGTAATAGGTCTTGGAAATGGGGATTTTCAAAAAGAACTTGGAGATATTAAAGTAGAGACACAGATCTTTAATGCAGGCCCATCTGCAATTGAGGCATTATTTGCAGATAAAATTGATGTCACATATGTTGGTTCAAACCCTGCAATCAATGGATACATCAAATCTGATGGACAAGGTTTGAGAATCATTGCTGGTGCAGCAAGTGGTGGTACAGTTTTTGTGATTAGAAATGATGCTGGAATAAATTCAGCTGCAGATTTTGCTGGTAAAAAGTTTGCATCTCCTCAACTTGGAAATACGCAAGATGTAGCACTACGGAGCTATTTACTAAAAAATGGATACAAAACTACGGAGAATGGTGGTAATGTAACAGTAATTCCTGCAAATAATCCTGATATTGTAACACTCTTTTTAAAGAAGAATATTGATGGAGCATGGGTACCAGAACCGTGGGGAGCAAAACTTGTCAAAGAGGCAAATGGAGCAATTTTGGTAGATGAAAGGGATTTGTGGCCAAATGGAAAATTTGTAACATCACAAATTGTAGTTAGAGCTGATTACTTGAAAAATCATCCAGATGTTATAAAGAAATTACTAGAAGCACATGTTGATGAAACTACTTGGATAAATAACAATAAAGATCAAGCCACTCAAATATTTAATGTCCAATTAGAAAAACTCACAGGTAAAACAATCCCTAGTGATGAGTTACAAAATGCATTTTCAAGAATTGAAATAACATATGATCCCATAAAAGAATCACTTTACACATCTGCTGCTAATGCATTTGATCTAGGTTTTCTTGGAGACAAAAAGCCAGATCTGTCTAACATATATGATTTGACGCTTCTCAACCAAGTTCTTGAGGAAAAAAATCTACAAACTATACCTTGATGTTGGAAAGTTTTCTAATCTGTTTTCTTTTTCCAAATAATCACACTAACAATTACAGCTACTGTAGGTATTATTACCAACAAGTAGCTTCTAAAATTATTTTCAGGTAAAATTGCATGTTCTTGTCCAGATGATGTGTTGGAACTGCCTGTAGGAAATAGTGGTTGTCCTTGACCTCCAAATCCTGAGATTGTGACTGAACTAGTTGACTGCGGTGATAAATTGAATGCCAAGTGCCAATATCCATCTGGATCCTTACTTTGTAGTGCGTCAGCGGGTTTGTCATCTAAATAAACAGAAAATTTTTGGTTATCATCTTGGATGGGAATCATGAAATTTACATATGATGTTTGTGGCCAAGGGTTTCTTGCAGTAATTGAAAGCGAATTTTGTGAATCATCAAATTTTGCAGCATCTAAATATCCATCTGTCAAATAAGAGAAATCAACTCGTTTTCCGTCTTTATACACAGAAAGAATCTGTGTTGGATCCGCACCTAATGTAAAACAACTGTAGTAACTTACTTTTGATGCAAGCAAGAGATCAGGATACATGTTAAATTCTATTTTTTCACCAGGTTTCATTTCAGTGATGGATTCAACGCTTTTACCGGTATCAAGGAATTTTCCATCCTTGCCATAAATCACAGCGTACACTTTGACTCCATATGCAGATACAGTATCATTGTTTATGATGACACCAGACGTGTGACCATCTGCATGTTTGACTAGAGTTGAATCATAAATCACTTGTATGTCTGTAGCATTATGTTTTGCAAGTACAAAGTTTATATCCGGTTTTTCTAAAATGGCATTTTTATTTTCTATCTGTGGAATTTTTATTTTAAATGGTATGTCTTTCGACGTATCAACTATTGATAGAGTATAAGAATTAGAAATCATTCTTTCATTATCTTTTATGTTTATGGAAATTGTAGGCACTATTGCTACATTTTCCGTATTCTTGACAGCGCCTATTACAGTGTATACTCCATTTGAATCAAAATATCCTCCAAACTCATTATCAGGAATCCATACTTCCGCGCTTGCATTATGAAAGGAGACTATACCTATTGCAAATAATCCTACAAATAAAATTGATATTCTAAATAAATTCATATCATATTCACAAACATGATTTGTTATTCTTTAATTTTAATTAGTCGCTGATTTTTATTTCTTGTTAAGAATACATTAAGCCAGATTTTTCAATATCTCTAAGGCTCCAATAAAGTCATTTGGTGAGCTAATCAACACATTGCCTGAAATTTTGTGTACTTGCTTTATGAAACCGATCATATCTCTACTATAACTTGACCAATCCAAGTTGAGCATTTTTGCAGATTTTGAATTTTTTTCTGAAGCTAACAAAATACAAGGAATTATCTTGAACCCACCTGGTTTTAATTTATCAACTATCCTTGTAACTTGGTCAATGGAGCAAATGACCTGAGTGACAAATCCTTTTGGCTGAGCTTCAATTTTTTTGTGAATTTTTTCAAAATCTGGATTGCTTGATATGGAAAGATAAAGATCAATTTTTTTTCCAAAACCTTGTTCGTTAAATTGCTTTACGATATCACTTGGTATAAGCTTAGAGTCCTTTGGTCCAACAGGTGGAGTATCTCCTTTTAGAATAAGAACACCGTTTAGATCAAGCAAAATTGCATCAGAAATTGTTTGAGTAATGGAAATGAGGTTTCTGTCTCTTACTCGTATGCTTGCAGAAATTCTTATTTTTTTATTAGAATCCCTAATAAAAAAACCTGCAGTAATCGGTGATATTCTTGGTATGCCCAGAACTGAATCAGTCAAGTGGATACTTTTACAAACCTTGCTAACCTTCAATGCTTTAGATTTTAATTTATTAAGAGAATCTTGCAGTTCTTTTTGAGATAATACTGTATCCTGAATGATTTTTGGGGGATTTATCTCAAAGGTAATTGTCATAGAAGGTTTTTTTGAGTACTTGATTATAACCTTTGAATGTAATCAAAGCAAGAAATTAAATTGATTAAAACCATCTCAACTTTGTCTTGGTACAAAAAGTTCCTTTCAGCGAAGCAATTAAGAACAAAATTTTGCTTTTTGATGGTGCAATGGGAACAGAGATCCAAAAGCTAAACCCAAAACCAGAAGACTTTCCAGATGGTAAAGATGGATTCAATGATGGACTGTCTTTTACAAGGCCTGATTGGATAAAGAATATTCATAGAAGCTACCTGAAAGCAGGTGCTGACTGTATTGAAACTAATACGTTTGGATCAAACAAGCTGAAACTAGAGGAATATGGTTATGGAGAAAAAACTGTGGAATGGAATAAAAAAATTGTGCAGTTGGCAGTAGAGGTAATTCAAGAATTTACTGACAAACCAAGATATGTAATTGGAACTATGGGACCAAGTGGATTCTTGCCAAGCTCAAATGATCCATCGCTTGGACAAAAACCTCTTAATGAAATCAGAGAGGCATATGAATTACAAGCAGAGGGTCTTATACTGGGCGGAGTTGATGCATTGCTAATTGAAACAAGCCAAGACATTTTAGAAGTTAAACTTGCAATTGAAGCTTCTCATCTTGCAATGAAAAAAACCGGTAAAAAAATTCCATTAATTGCAAATGTGACATTAGACCAATATGGAAAGATGTTACTTGGTACAAACATTCAGGCCGCATATACAACAGTGTCTGATATGGGAATTGATATTTTTGGATTGAATTGCTCTACTGGGCCAATAGAAATGACACCAAGCATACAATGGCTAGATGAGCAAAACAATTTGCCATTACTTGTAGTGCCAAATGCTGGAATGCCAGAAAACCAAGGTGGAAAAGCTGTTTACAAAATGTCACCAGACGAAATGGCAAAAGCTCTCAAGGATTTCATCTCACTATATCCTAATGTGAGAATCATTGGAGGGTGTTGCGGTACTAATCCTTCCCATATCTCACAACTCCGAAAAATAATTGATCAAAAATAGGCAATAAACGCTAAGTATTTAGAAAATTCAGTTTACAATTAATATGTTGAAAATTCCAAGAGTAAGTTCTGCATTAAAGGCAATTGAGCTAAAACAAATCCCGCCACCATTGATTATTGGTGAGAGACTCAACACCCAAGGTTCAAAGAAGGCAAAAGAAGCTGTATTGAATGACAATTTTGATGAATTACTAAACTTAGCAAAGGCCCAAGTAGAAGAAGGTGCACATTGTCTTGATGTTTGTGTTGCAACTACTGAACGCTCAGATGAACTAGAGTTTATGAAAAAACTTGTCAAACAATTAAGCCTAGAAATAGACGCCCCATTAGTTATTGATTCAACTGAACCAAAAGTAATTGCCGCAGCACTTGAACAAATTCCTGGCAAGCCGATAATTAATTCAATTAATTTGGAAGGTGACGGAACTAGATTTCATTCATTAGCTCCCATGATGGCAAAATATGGAGTTCCTGCAATTGCAATGTGCATTGGTCCAAAAGGAATGGCCAAAACTACTCAGGAAAAACTAGAAACAGCAGAACTGCTTTATGAAACTGGAAAAAAATACGGTCTACAAGAAGATCAGTTCATTTTCGACGCTCTAACTTTTACACTTGCTACCGGGGAAGCCGAATTTCAGGATGCTGGAAAAAATACACTGGAAGGAATAGCATTAATCAAAAAAAGATTTCCAAATTCATTTACCACTCTTGGCCTAAGTAATCTAAGTTTTGGGCTTACACCTAATGCACGTAAAGTGCTCAACGCTGTATTTTTGTATCATGCGGTAAAATATGGCCTTGATACAGTGATAATCAACCCAAAGGATGTTATTCCATACTCTGAGATTAGTGAAAAAGAAAGAAAAATTGCAGAGGATCTTATCTTTAATCGGCATCCAAGTGCACTTGCAGATTTAATAGCATATTTTGAAAACTCAAAATCCACAAAAACCATTTCTGTAAAAAGAGTTGAAATAGATCCTTCTTGGAATGCTGGTAAACGATCTAACTTTAGAATTGTAAATAGATTGAAAGATGGAATTGAAAATGATATCGTCAGTGCAATTGCTGAAAAGATAACACAAAAACATGAACTAGTTGAAAAAAATAATATTTTGATCATCCAAGCTCCAAAAGAAATAACACATCAGGCTGCAATACAAACACTAAACAATGATCTTCTTCCAGCTATGAAAGAAGTAGGTGACAAATTTGGAGCAGGAGAACTCATTTTGCCATTTGTACTAAAATCTGCAGAATGCATGAAAGCAGCAGTAGGGGAACTTGAAAAATATCTCTTAAAGGAGGAAGGTACTAGCAAAGGCAAACTTATTTTGGGTACAGTTTATGGTGATGTTCATGATATTGGAAAGAACTTGGTAAAGACAATTTTTGAAAATAATGGTTATACTGTTTATGATTTGGGAAAACAGGTTCCAATGCAAAAGTTTTTGGAAAAAATTGATGAAGTAAAAGCAGACGCAATAGGTCTCTCGGCACTCTTGGTTTCAACGTCAAAACAAATGCAATTTTTTGTAGAACATGCAAGGAAAAACAACATGCAGATTCCTATATTGTGTGGTGGAGCTGCTATCAACACTAACTATATCAATAGAATAGCAAAAGAGGGCGGAATTTACAAACCAGGTGCATTTTACTGTAAAACAATGTTTGATGGTCTAAAAACAATGGACAAGCTTGTTTCAAATGAGAAAGCACGTTTCCTTAAAGAGTGGAATACAAAACTAGAAAAATGGACAGAAACTAGTATAAAGACAGAAGTTGGGGATATTCCACACAGCGGAATAAAACCAGTAGAACCACCGCTTGTACCTCATACCAATAAACAAATTAGATTTGAATCAACACAAATTAATTTACAAGAAATTTGGAAATATATTAACAAAAAATCTCTTTTTGTTTTATCATGGGGACTTCGTGGAAGTACAGCAAAAGAATCACAACAAGAACATGAAAAATTATTTGAAGAATGGAAGAAAAGAATTGTTGACGAAGGTCTTTTTGAACCGCGTGCGGTATATGGCTATTTCAAATGTCATAACGAAGATGGAAAACTTGTAGTTGATCATCCAAATGGACAACATATTACATTTGATTTTCCAAGATCAACAAAATCAAAACATCTCTGTATTACAGATTATTTTGGTAAGGATGATGTTGTTGCATTTCAAGTAGTAACAGTTGGAAACAAGACTTCAGAAATAATAGAAAAATGGAATAAAGAAGACAAGTATACTGACGCATATTATTTGCACGGTCTTGCTGTTGAGACTGCAGAAGCAATGGCAGAATGGATTAATCAAATAATAAGAGATGAACTAAAAATTGGACTAAAAAGAGGACTACGATATAGCTGGGGATATCCAAGCTGCCCTGATGTATCACAACACAATTTGGTATGGAAATTATTAGAACCTGAAAAATCTGGTATGAGGCTTACAGAATTGGGTCAAATTATCCCAGATCAATCTACCGCAGCGATAGTTGTACATCATCCTGAGGCAGAATATTTTGTACTGTAATAGAAACCAAACATATCCCTGAAGATGAACCTCCAACGATAATACCAAATAAACGAATCCTGTATTACTAGTATAATTGGAAATAGAATTATTCAAAAAAGCGCTATCTAGTAAAATTACACCTGCAGTAAAGTATGGTGGACAAACAAAACTTGCTGCTGTATTGATAGTGATTTATGGAAAAGAACCCATGATAATCATGACAGAGAGACCAAAAACAATGAATCACCATGCTGGTGAGATCTCTTTTCCTGGTGGGACATGGACACAACGTGATGATGATCTGCTGACTACAGCTCTTCGAGAAACAAAAGAAGAGATGAATCTTGACATATCTAGACAACAAATCATCGGTCAGATTAGACCTGTGACAACTTTGAATTCTGGTTTTACAATAATGCCATTTATTTGTATTCTCGATGAAATACCAAAACTTATCCCAAATTCAGAAATAGAAACTATATTACATATTCCATTTTTGCCTCTATTAAACACAATAGAAGATGATCTAGATCCTTCACACAAATCAATTCAAGAGATGTATACTTTTAGATATCAACATCATTTGATATGGGGTGCTTCTGCAAGGATGCTAAAGCAAATGTTTAACGTTCTATCAGAAACCGGTTTACTATGACTAATTTTTTACATATCATTTTTTACGTAAATTCTTGAGATTCATTTAAAAAGAGGTCAAGGTGTTCAAATTTTTATGGCTGCGCACAAATCTACTCCAAGGAAGATACGCTTAATGAAGAAACTAAAACAGAGTTCACCGGTACCAACTTGGGTTGTAGTTAGAACAAAAAGAAAGGTACGATCAAACCCAAAAAGGAGACAATGGCGCAGAACTGATGTGGGAGTGGGATAATTGTCAGAAGAAACACTTGAACGCGTTTATACAATAAATCTTGGAAAAGTTTGGCTTTCTCCAAATAACCAAAGAGCCAAGAGAGCAATTAACATGATCAAAGAATTTGCTACACATCATATGAAATCTGAAAATGTCAAGATTGAAGAAGATGTAAGCCATCTTGTATGGGCAAGAGGAATACGACATCCGCCAAGAAAGATACGTGTAAAATTAACAAAAGATGATGACGGTAATATTCTAATTTCAAAATATGAGGAAGAGAAGAAAGTAGAGGAGAAATCTAAAGGAAAGAAAGCAGAGAAAAAAATAGAGAAAAAAGAAGAGAAGAAAGTAGAGAAAAAAGTAGAGGAGGCACCAAAAGAAACTAAAGTAGAAACTAAAGTAGAAGAAACACAAAAAGAAAAGAAAGAAGAAAAACCAACAGAGAAGAAAACAGAAAAGACTAAAGAAAAAATATCAGAAGAAAAACCTAAGGAATCAAAGTCTGATAAAAAGACAAAGAAAGATTAATTCTATTCTATCTGTATCAAATCAAGATCTAATTTTATACTGCATTCAGGTTCATCCCAATCTAGCATGTTCTGTTTTGGAATGAATCCCAACGGATCATATTTGTCAAATCTAGTCTCTCCATCTATAGATGTCAACAAAACAACTTTAGAACTTTCACCTGCCATAACAGAAAGACTTACCCGAGTGCTATCGTCATTGAAGATGCCGCTGATTGTATTTACCATGGAATTTAGTGTTCCCACCGAAACCTTGTTTCCACCCATTACGTACAACATTGCACTTTTGACACTGTTAGGCGGTGCATCCTCGTAAAGCATCTTGATAGAATCTCTTAGTGATGTCTGTACGTCTTGGCCTTCTTTGCTTGTAGAAAGAATGTTTGTTCTTAGTGGGAAAGATGCAGACTTTAATGATGAAACGATTTCGAGTAGAGCTGCATTTGTTATGGTGTGACATGTATCAGGAGTAAGATCCGGGTTGCTGTCAAGTAATGCATCATTATCTACTATTATGGTACAGTCAGAGTTTGCCTTCAATCTCTTTAATGATACACCAGAAAAGAAGATTCTATCTTTTTCGAATTTGAATGGCATTATGGCAAAAGAAAGAACATTCTTCCCTGTCTCTTTTGCAACCTGTGAGAGAATAGGTGCTAATGCTGCCCCTGATTTTCCTGCCAAGTTTGCCATTATGACAATAGTAGAATAACCCTCAATCTTTTCTCTAATGCTATCAAGGGCACCAAATGATATGCCTCGTATTAGATACGAAGATGGGTTAAGAATGGGATTGGTATTAATCAAAATTTTAGAATTGCCAGAATTGAGGTCTTTTGGGTCATGGCTAATTAGAATACATTCTGAACCAAGTTTCTCTTTTGCGTTTATTGCTAATTTGCATCCTGCACCGCCTAATCCTACAACTAGAATAGGCTCCTTTATCTCAAACTCCATGACTCTCTTTTGCTTACAAAATTAGTTAAAAAACTTTGTTGATTAGTTTTGATCCAAGCTTCGATCTAAAAAATTTTAGCTTGTGGCTTTACCATAAAGACCACGTTTTGTTGCTTTTGTGATCTCGACTTTGATTTTTTGTCCAATTTTTACCTCGTCATCAATAACTATGGGTTTGTAGGCAAAGTTTCTTCCTTTGGTGATACCTTCTGCAATTTCATCAAACAAAACACCACCCTTCCAACCTACCCATTTAAGATTTCTCTCATACACTATCTTATTTATCAATTCAGAAATGATCTTACTTCGTCTTATTACGTCAGAAACATCGACTTTATCCATTTTTGCGGCATTTGTTCCTGGCCTGGGACTATATCTTGATAGATTTATCACATCGGGCCTTGTTTCTTTAATGAGATCTATTGTCTGCGCAAAGTCTTCCTCACTTTCAGATGGAAATCCTACTATGATATCTGTAGAAATGGTAAATCTTTCAAATTTTTTCCTAAATGCGTCATTTGTATCCCTAAACACACTTGCTGTGTGACCACGCTTCATCTCTTTTAGAATTCGATTGCTTCCGTTTTGTACTGGAATGTGAAGAAATTTGAAGACTTTGTCATTTTCAAAGGCTTTCAAAAGATCCTGCTTAATCCTTGTCATATACATGGGATTCATCATGCCTACTCTAATCATAAAATTATGGTCTATTTCAGATACATTCTCGATAAGAGTAGGTAGGTTAGTTCCAATATCAAAACCATAACAACCATTGTCTGTTGATGTAAGCCATATTTCACCACATCCATCTTCTACATCGTGTTTCACCTGCCTTACAATATCGCCTATCCTATAGCTGCGCAAATTCCCTTTTGATAATTTGGTTTGACAAAAAGTACACTCACTCATGCAACCACTTGCAATTTCAACTATTCCTACAGCTGAATTCAATCTAACCTTTGGTAAACCAACTTTAGTTACATCAGAGTCTGTAACCTCTATTCTTTTTATTCCTCTTAGGGTAGAACCTATGACATCAAGAGTTTTTCCTAAAGAATTTGGACCAAGTAAACTAGCTTTTGGGCTGAATCTTTCAACGGTGAATTGTTCTGCTTTTGGTAAACAACCAGCTACAACAAGTGGTTTTGCTTTCATTTTTTTAATTCTATATATCATTTTGTGTGCAGTTGCATCTTTTACTGAACAAGTAACAATGAGATTCAAGTCTGAATCAGATGAATTCTGGGCGAGTGTATGACCTCCATTTAGAATCAAACCAGAAATCATTTCAGAGTCTGCAAAGCTTGCTGAACATCCATATGCTTCAACCCAAATCTTTGCCATTTTTATCCCAAAAATGACTTTACTTCTTTTTCACTCATCAACCCTTTTGATATTACCAACTGTCTGATTGTCTTGCCAGTTTTTAGAGATTCTTTGTATAGTTCAGCAGATGTTTGATAGCCAAGTTTAGGTGAGAGTAATGTTACTATTACTGGGCTGTTCTCAATATATTGTTGAAGCTTTTCTTTGTTTGCAGATAAACCATAAATCAAATTATGAGAATAAATGGGAACAAAGTTTCTTAACATATCTGTTGAATCTAAAACAGATTTTAGCATTACAGGAAGCATTACGTTTAGCTCAAACTGTCCTGCTTGGGCCGCAAGTGCGACAGTAGAGTCATTTCCAATTATATTAAAACAAATCATATTCATGCATTCTGCAAGCGATGGATTTACTTTTCCTGGCATTATAGAAGAACCCGCATGCACTGCAGGAATGCCAATTTCTGATAAACCAGCAACTGGACCAGACGCCATTAATCTAATGTCATTTGAAATTCTGCCAAGTTCCATTGCTAAATTTCTAAGTGTAGATGACAGATTTGCCACTGCAAACCTGCTTTGTAATGAATATTGCATGTCAAGTTGTGGTTTTAATGGTAGTTTGGAAATCTTTGCTAGTTCTGCAATGACGATATTTCTATAACCTTTTGGAGTATTTGCTCCTGTTCCAACAGCGGTACCACCTAGTGCAACAAATTCAAGTTCTTTTTTTGCTACAACTATTACATCACGAGCTTTTGCGATTGCAGTTGCATATGCTGCAAACTCACTGCCTAAACTAACAGGTAGTGCATCCATGAGATGTGTTCTGCCTATTTTTTTATAACTAGAAAATTCTTTTGCTTTTTTTATCAGAATTTTTATCAATTCATCTAGTACCGAAATGACTTGATTGATATTAAATAAAATTGAAACATGCATTGCAGTTGGGAATGTATCGTTACTTGATTGTGACATGTTTACATGATCATTTGGATGTATTGCTTCATAATCTCCTTTTTTCTTTCCAAATATTTCTAATGAAACATTTGCAATTACTTCGTTAGTATTCATGTTAAATGCAGTTCCTGCACCAGAGTTTATTGCTTCAACGACAAACTGATCAAGATGTTTTCCTGAAAGAATTTTATCACAAGCTTTCACAATTGCGTTTCCTTTCTTGGCATCCAAAGCTTTAGTTTTCATGTTGGCAACAGCTGCTGATCTTTTGATCATTACAAATGCCATGACCAAATAGGGATGAGCCCTCTGACCAGTCACATGGTATTGTTTGATAGCTCTAGCTGTAAAAGCTCCATAATATGCATCTGCAGGAATCCGAACTTCGCCTAAAGAATCTTTATCAGTTCTAAACTTCACGTGGAAGCTAGAATTAATTTTCCTAATATTCATTCGCTTTTCAAAAATTGAAAAAATTAATACAATATTTCAAATAAGTTGAGTTGTTTTCTATCTATTTCCCAATAGGTTAATATACTTAAAACAGAACATTCGAGACGATGAACAGACGATACAGTATACTCTCTATTGCCGCAGTTGTGGCAGTAGCAGGAATATTGTTCGCTAGTACGTATTCACAGTCAGAAATGACTGCAACAAAATACGGAGTTTCTACAGTACAGGATAATTTGGTCCAAAAAATCAGTGATATGGGTGGAATTGAATTACAAATGCCATCTGCATTTGCTCAAATCCCTCTCGATCAAATTGATTCTATGATGCAACAGGGGCGTCATGTAGTGGAAGTCCAATTGACAGCACAAAGTGTTGACTTGCCCATAATGGGCGGTGGAAAATACCACGCAATGACCTTTAACGGTCAAGTCCCAGCTCCAACAATTAGAGCTACACAAGGAGACATTATCAAAATGACTCTTACTGTGCCATCAACCGAATTAACTGCACATGGAAACGATATGCACGCATCTCAAATATCTGCAACAAACTTTGGTGCAGTTAAGCCAGGAGAATCCAAAACATATGCTTACGTTGCCGAAGTACCTGGTACATTCAAGTACCACTGCTCAGGTGTCAATGTAGCTGCAATGGATCAGCACGTCCTTTCAGGAATGTATGGATTAACAATCGTTGATCCACTGAATGGATACCACAATCTCTTGGTTACAAAGACCAAAGTAGTTAATGGCCAAGTAATGTTAGACAGACAAATTGTTCCAGCAGATGCTAAAGAATTTGTGTTAGAGTACAACCAATTGTACTTGACCGCAGATGGTAGCTATGACCAACAAGCAATGTTTGAGCACAAAACAACACAAACTGTTGTTAACGGATTTGCATTTGGCTATGTTCCAAACGGAGACATTAACAAATTGGTCAAAGGCGACGCAAAACAGAACATCTTTGTAGCACAGCCATGGAATGACGCATCACTAAAACAGTATCAATCACACCCACTGTTTGTTGATACTGGTGTTCACTACAGAATCTTTGTTGAGAATCAGGGTAACATGCCCGTATTCTTCCACATAGTCGGTGAGATACTTGACCGTGTAACACAAGGAAATATGGTACAAGCTCAGGGAACTGAAACTTGGAACATTGGTGGCTCACAAGGCGCAACAGTAGATATCGTATTTGACAATCCAGGTGCGTATGTTGCAGTTAACCATGACTATGCAGCAATCTTCAGCGGTGCAGCAACGGTATTTGTTGCAGGCGACCCATTCAAATTGGGATACGGTCCAGGCGATATGCCAAACCCATCTGATGCGGTTCCTCCATTAGGCAAGAATAGCATTCCACAAAAGGAAGTTGTTCACTGTCTATGTACTGATGATCAAGCAGCAACTATAGCGAAACAAATCGGTGGTTAAAACCCCAAAATCTTCTTTTTTATTTTTATTTCACACAATGATTATATTCTGTACTTGATGGTTTTCTTGCATGTCAATGAATCAATCTGTATTAATTTGTGATCAGGTTGCACCAATTCTAAATGATATTTTACAAAAAAATGGTCTCAAAATTACATACGAGCCTGAAATTACTCCAGATCAAATCAAAGAAAAGATCGGGAACTTTGACATTGTTGTAGTTAGAAGCAGAACAAAGATTACAAAAGAAATGATTGATAGAGCAAACAAATGTAAAATAATTGCACGAGTAGGTGTAGGACTTGATAACATTGATGTAGGTGCAGCAAAGACAAAGGGAATTCGAGTCATCAATGCAGTAGAAGGTGCGATGAATGCAGTAGCAGAACTCGTTTTAGGATTAATGCTTTCACTAGCTAGGGAAATTCCAAGAGCCGACAGGGAAATTCGAAATGGAAAGTGGTTAAAAAAAGAACTAATGGGAACTGAGCTTTCTGGAAAATATCTTGGAATTATTGGACTTGGGAACATAGGAAAAAAACTAGCCAAACATGCGAGAGCACTAAATATGAACATCATTGGCTATGATGTAATTCCAATACCTGAAGATTTTTCGCGTGAAGTAGGTCTAATAAAAGCAGATCTTGATACACTGATTTCAAGTGCAGATTACATATCTTTTCATGTTCCATTTACAGAAAGCACACATCATCTTGTAAACTCACAACTACTTGCAAAGATGAAAAAGAATGCATGTCTTATCAACACATCTAGGGGTGAAATAATTGATGAGAATGCATTGTATGATGCACTAAAAGAAGGAAAAATTGCAGGAGCTGCCTTGGACGTTTTTGAGTCTGAACCTGCCACTGGAAACAAACTTGCAACACTACCAAATGTAATCTGTACTCCTCACATAGGTGCTCAGACAAAGGAAGCTCAGGCTTTAGCTGCAAATGTTATAGCAGAAAAGATAATAATGATTCTTCGTGGCGTTATATAGAATTGGCATACTTGAAATTTTTTCTGCCGGTATTTTTTCTATTAGGCATATCTTTTGTTTCTGTATTTGGAGATACTAGTAGTATTACTATTGTATCTGGTAAATCATTTCAAATCAACTATGATGCAAATTATGTCCAAGTTCTTAGTGCACAACCAAATACACAAGATCAAGCATTGATTTTTTCAATTCAATCTACCAATCCTACATCTACATTGGAGTTAACACTTCCTAGGGAATTAATTGATGCCATAAAAAAAGATGGTAGCGATGATAGTTTTATTGTACTAGCTGATGGAGCATTTACTTCGTATGTGGAAAAAAACTCGGATAAAACAAGTAGAACAATTCTGATTCAACTTGCACCTGAAAACAAAGAACTAGAGATTATTGGAACTAGTCTTGCAAGCTCAGGTAATGGTGGTACTGGTACAACACAAATTCCATCTTCACCTCCGCAAACTCAAATTCCAAGCCAGATTCCACAACAGCCAAATCAAACTTCACAACAACAACCACAGAAAGAACAATCACAACAAAATCAGACTCCCATTCTTGTACAAAAACCAGCTAATAATACCTCTGCACAAAACCTACCTGTGCAGGAACTTCTTTCAAAGATATTTAATCTCACGTTACCAAATTTACCTTTCAATATTGCTGATAAACAGATAATAGAATATTTGGTAATAGCGGCTGCAATTTTAATTCTAATTGTAGTTGTTGCATCATCAAAGAAATCGAAAACAAGAAAGCAAATTAGTAAATAGAAAATTAAACTGTTATAATTTTAGCGTTAATGAGATATTGTATTGCTAATCCAAAATCATTATCTGAGATGAGACTATCTGACCACCACTTTGAATTGTTTTTGAACCACTTTGGTATATGTATTGGATTTGTTGTCTGATCATGGTAGTTTGTAACTTTGATTATATTGACATGTATCAATTCACGAATCAGACCTGCATAGTCATTATCTGTTGCATTTCCTTGTAACCATGTTTTTACTAATGTTTTGTATTCTGTTGGAATTGCAATTTTGTCTGAATCTATTAGATCAAAATAAACACTGGTTTTGATACCAGAATACTCTGCATCTATACTATATTTTCCAGGATTATAATTTGTCTTGTAAAAGGGAAATGGTGAAGTTATTGTGTAATTTAATTTGCTTATTGGAATATTGATTGGTGCACTGGTCTTTCCAGAATCATCTACGATGTGGACCATTATTGGTTGGTCAGTTAATTCTGATACTCTAAAAGTGATAGAAAGAAAGTCTCCATATTCGTAAGTCTGTTTGCTTGTAGAAATTACTAAAGACGATGTTGCAAAACTATGGTGCAAACCTATAACTAATAATCCTAATGAAACAATCAAAATGATCTTTCCAAACCACGTCATAAGGAGTAAAAAAAACCATTTTCATAAATAGGCTTCTTTGAGGTTATGTTCCACACAGTTTCTTAACAGAATATTAAGGGGATTTTAGTAGTGCCGTTTATGATTAGCCATCAAGATCAAACTTGGTTGAAGATGTGGCAAGAAAACTCCCCTGAACTGAGAGCGAAAGCAGTAGAATGGAGAAAACAAAATGCGCTTACTAGAATTGATCGACCAAGTAGGATACAAAAGGCAAGAAGACTTGGATACAAGGCAAAACAAGGCATAGTTGTTGTAAGAATGCGCGTAGGTAGAGGAAACATGCGCAAGAAAAGACCAGTAGCAGGAAGAAGACCAAAGCATCTTGGTGTTACAAGAATAAAACCAGATGTTTCCATGCAACAAGTTGCAGAGCGTCGTGTACTTGAAAGATTTCCAAACATGAAACTTCTCGGCTCATATTATGTCTATAAAGATGGAATTTATCTTTGGTACGAAATAATTATGGCAGATCCGTCACATCCAAGAATTTCTAAAGATAAGGAAATGCGCGGTAAACTTGTCGATTTGAAGAATTGAAGATAGAAATTATCATATCTTGTGTTCTTATACTAGGATTATTATCTGCGCCAGCTTTTGCAGCACTTGAATATCCAGGAATAAAATGGGAGTGGAAAATAAAAACAGCAAATTACACTTTCATTGTTTCCACGGTCTCAAACTATGATATGGAAAATGTTACTCTAAATTCAGATAACAAAGAATTGATTTTTATCGGCAACAGTACTCATGCTGGTAATATTGCTGAAATCGTAATACCACGTAACCTCATCGGGGGTAGTCTTACTGTTACACAAGATGGAAGGCAGATTTCACCAATTATGATCAATGGTACTGATAGTTCCACCATACTGCTCAAATTCAATCAGACAGGCACAACTACTGTAAATGTATTGGGAACAACTTATCTCCCAGAATTTGGTGGAACTAGTACACTTGTAATGGTAATCTCGATTGGAATGGTAATATTTACACTAAAAACTCGAAAGTTCTAGTAACCATTTGCATAGTCTTCCCACATGTTGACATGTGATGTAAGCTTGTTCATCTGATAGAATATTCCACCTACAATTCCAGCTTGATAGAACGCATAAAGATAAACTTGGGAATGTGTTGGATCACTGTGGGTAAGGGTAAGGGCTATCATAGAAAAGAAGATGTATGTTCCAACAAAGATGAAGATTTTACTTAGAAATCCTTCCATACCAACAATTCGCTTTGTCGCTGCACCCATAATTGTAATACTGGATATAATTAGAAATGTTAGACCGCCGTTGGCCTGAACAAACTCTGTTGCCCATGGAATTAAACCATCTGTGAAAATTGATTTGTGAGTGGGATTAGCTCCTCCATGTAGTGCAAAAGATACAGACGTAAAAATTGCACCCATCATAAACAAAAACAAAAATAATTTTATAATTGCACGTTTTATTGGACTTCTTGTCTCAGACGGTTTCATTACCCTGTCTGTCATTCTAAGACCATAGAGAAAACCTATACCAAAAGAAGGTGCAAACATTAAATCAATTAAAATGGGTGACTGCTTGATTGCTCTATCTATATCAGGACCAAAAATCAAATAGGAAATTAATGCTGATGCTGCTGCTCCTACAAAAATGCTGATGTCTAGCCAACTTCGATTATATCTCATCTCATAGAGGTCCGGCCCCCATTCGTCCATTAGATTTGTACTTAAAAAAAGCATTAAAGAAATGAATCAAAATGATTTTGCCCATTTTATCAACTCTCTTTACCTTTTATTGGTTATTGCTCATAGAATAAACAATGAGAGTAGTAAAACCATTAATAGGAATTGGAATAGTTGTTATAATTTTTGGAATAGTATTTTTTCTTCAAGGAAAATCTGTAGTAGGCCCAAAATCCTCCTTCATGTATTCCAATCCCCAATGGATAATTAACGGACAATGGATTGCAACTGTAGGAATAGTTATTTTAGTAGTGGGATTACTAATATCGAAATTAATTTACAATTCCCAAAGTCATAGTTGATCTTACTTTGCCCAATTTGCGAATTTTTTTTGTTATTATACTATCCATCTGTGCTTCGGTTTCAGTTTCTACTTCTACGACGATGTCATAATCTCCATATACAATTCTTGCATCTTTGACTTTGTCCATTTTTGAAAGTTTAGACACAATATCGTTTTCAGCTCCAAGCTCACAGCCTATAAGGACATACGCCTTTTCCACAATATTCTGTAATAGTACGATCTTAAATCTTTATTTCCAGAGTTTGTAGTACGTTTGAATTTATATCATAAACTCTAACCAAGTGATTATTTGTATCTGTAATGTACATCTTATTTTGGAACAATTCTACATCACTTGGCTCGTAAAGGCCAAGGGAATCGCATGCTGAGTCATCTAACCTGCATATTCCGTTCATTTCTGTTTTTCCAACTATTGTCTTTACCTGATTAGTTTCTCAAGCGAGAGTGGTTCTTTTACATTAATCCAATCATAACCATCTGGAAAATTTTGGGCTTTTGTTACCCCGGTGAAAATTTTATCAATCATAATTTAATTTTAAATTTTTCAATATAAATATCAAATGAAGCAGGCAATTGTGAAAGTTTAGAAACCTGCAGCAATAGGATTTGACGGTTTCATTATATCGCGTAATAGAATAGTTGCATATGATCCTCGAGATAATGTAAAACTTACAAATGGTTCTGTTATGGAAAAACTTTCACATTTTATTGTAGCTTGTCTGAATCCGCCTTCATCACTTACCTCTTGCATTTCTTTTGAGAAGAAATCTCTTGCATGAATTTGTTCATTTTCTAAAACTTGGGAAATTTGATAGTCAAATCTATTTTTTTTAGAATAAGAATAGCCTACTAGAGGTATTGCAAGTCTCTGGTCTGGATCATTTTGATATCTTCCAAGATTGTTTTTCTTATCAAAACAAACATCTCCCTCATTTGGTAAAAATAATTCTTCGCCATCCACAAAAGATTGACTCACAGCACAATTGAATATGTAAGATTGGAATGCTTGAACAAAAAATCTTCTCAGGGAAAGAGGAATTGCTCTTATGGCCTTGATTGCATCTCCATGCTGTACCATCTCACTTAGTATCATTCTCTCAATATCCATTTGATGAGGGATTTCTTGTAAAGCTATTGAATAATTTGACTTGTCTTCAAGCATTTTTCTTATCTTATTATTTTCAACTGAATCATGTTCTGAACTAAAAGAAAGAAGCAGATGAACTGCCGATTCAAAATCATTTTGTAGTATTGCTTTTCCTATGAGATGAGACACCGGTCGTTTACTGCCAAATCTTTGATATCCGAAAAAGTTTAGAATCTTATCATATCCTTTAAAATTGTCAATTTTTGAAAAATCTGCATCTTGGATTTTTATCTTAAAATGATTTCCAATCATGTCTTTTTTTGTAAGTGGTTTTGCAACAAATCCTATTCGTGTAAGATCATATCTGTTGGTAGAGAATTTCTCAAGTGATTTAGAGGTACTTGTATCACATACAAATTGTTCTGTTGTAGCACTGGCATCCTTGAGCCCTAATGCCTTTAATCTTAACCCATGAATTTTAAAAATCTCAGAAAGGGCATGATTTGTGTCAATTCCGAATTTTTTTAACTTGTATACTGCATAATTACCTGCCTGGGAAATTTTAGATAATGTCCTCTGATCTAAAATTTCGGATACAAAAAAATCCTCTTGATTTGCTCGTATCTTTCCTCCAATACCTTCAAAGTCTGTACTGTATACAAAGATCCCTATACTGGAATCAATCTTTGGAATCACTTCTTATTTTATGGTGACTGTCACATACTTTGATATCGTAACTTCATGATATCTGGCACCAATTAGAACCTTGTATGTTCCGGTAAGTGCAAAATTATCCGCAGAAATATTTATTGAAACAGTCTTTGGTTGATTTGTCATGGTTATTTGGTGATTGCCAGAAACAATAAGGTCGTTAGTATTAGCAGTATTTGCCGTAACTATGGTAATAGGATCTACGATTGATTCATTTGGAGTTATTGTAAGTGATATGGTTGAATTCTCGCCTCTATAAATGGTAATTTCGGTTGGAGTTGCACTTACATCAATTGAAAGTGGTATCTTTGGATCAAGAAAACCAATGTTATTTTCAACCCACTCTGTAAACCACACTTTATCATCCCTTGTTGTAAAATCAAGCACTTGGGCCACTCCACAATCTTGCAAGGCTCCACAATCAGACCAGTTTGGATTTGTAGAAGGAACAAGATATTCTACAAGGGTGCCTTTTGCAGGATCAAAAACACCTATGCTATTTGCTACCTGCTCATTAAACCAGATTCTGCCACTGTCATCGATCTGACTCCAATATGGTCTTGAGATTGGTGTCTTTATCAATCCCGACGCGTTACCATAAACTGACTCTACAGGAATTGGTGTGATGAATTTTGTAAATTGCTGTGATTGTTGATCAAAACTGAAAAAGAGACTACTTGCAGTATCAGTGACCCATATTTTGCCATCTTGTTCTATTGATATTCCATTTGGGGCTAAAATTCCTCGAGGAAGATTAAATTGAGTTTTGTTGCCTGTTTGAGGATCGTATCTTACCAGATTACCCCCTTGCTGATAATTCCAAACTGTATACCAGATCTTTCCATTAGAATCTACTGCCATGTCGCTAGTAAAGTTGTAGTCTCCAGGAGAAGATATTGTTGTATAATTTATGGTTGAACCAACTTGTTCTAAATTAAACGATGTTATTTTTCTTCCTGAAAAGTCATTTACCAGAATATTATTGTCATTTGTTACAAGCATCTGAGGAAATGGCTGCTGACCCAAAGTGACTGGATAGTTGAAACTGGAATATTGTTTGTAGATGGGTGAGAATCTCCAAATTATGTTGTGACCTGAATCTGTATACCATATGTTTCCATCAGCAGCATAACCAATTCCCCACATCATTGACTTTTCATGTTGTTGCCATGCTGGATTTGGGTATTCTGTAAAGTTTCTAGTGGAAGGATCAAACTTGGCAATTTTTCCTGTGTTTGATTCGGTAAACCAGATATTTCCGCTAGGATCTGTTGTTATGCCTAATGGTTGTGTACATTCCGTAGGTATCTTGAATTCTGTGATGTATTTGTTAGATTTTGCATCACTAGTTTCACAATATATTGGACGGTCTTTGTCTTTGTAATTATCAGCAGGTGTACCCGTTATTGTAGTATCAGAAGCTGTATTTTTTGGATTACCAACGCCAAATAACGCCACAGTTGAACTTCCTACCATTATTGCACCAAATAATACTGCCATCGTAATCATCAGAATTTTTTTGGTTTTCTTCTTCACAAAAAGTCGATGATTTTTCCTTGTTATATCTTATTCTAAGAATTATCTTTTCTTAATAGAGAGGGTTTTTTGTATCTCATTCATACTGCTGATGAATTTCTGTTTTGCTTCATATTCATCTGATACGTTGACAACAATTTCAGATGACGAAAACATGACATCCTTGACTAAAATTGGGGCACTAAGTCCTAACAGCTCACTCAATATATCAAATAAATTCTTAAACTTGGTTCCATTTTTGTACTTGTAGATTGTTTTGCCCTCGTATAATTTTGGGGGTAATTCTAAGGGAATCACCAACTCTGGGGAAGAAACTTCTGTAACAAAAGCATCGGTATCGTTTTTTATCATATCGCTTAATTTTTCTTTTTCAGACACAAGTTCATTTTTTATCTTTTCAAGTTCGCCCAATTCATCATGATATTGTTCTCCTATCATCTTTGCAAAGGTGGACTCTGTAACACTTTTTAGTGGAACTTCATGGATTCTAAAATTAACTCTAGCAAGTTCAGCTTCTACATTGGTTAACTGTTGCCTGTTGGATTTTATCCTCCCAGATATCTCTTCAAGAAACTGAAAATTAACCATCTTTCAATACCTAACTAAACTGATGAACTACATCCATCAGACTCTGCTTGAATTCTTCGGTAGTCAAACCCCATCTGCCATATTCCTCTTTGTAAGCATCCCATGAGACTTCGGCTTCGCTTGCAATTTCAAGTATTTTTGGTCCTATTGCCTTTGTGTTGACTAGAATTGTGACATTTGCCTGTTCACTTTCAAGTATTGGTATCTTGACAAAAATCATTCTAGAATCTTCAATGTTAAACCTGTCTTTGATAATTGCCTTGAGAAGATCTCTTTCTTTTACATCAAATTCTCCGCTGACTTTTACTAGTGCACAGCAAGAATCCTTTGGACCACCCTTATCTCGGACATCACCTTCATCAATATCAAACAAAAGTGCGTCTTCTTTTTTGTGAATATGCTCAGCAATTCTTTCCATGGTGTTACTTTTTCCTTTTGACATTAGATCTGTACTCCATATCTTTTCCTCAGAAATAATTGGAATTGACCATGGAATAGCAAATTTTGGTCGTTTTGTTGCAAGCCATGTTCTATAGTTTGACATATCCCATTCTGTTTCTCTTGCAAATGATGAAACAAACATCGAAATGGCAGCTGCTGCAATCAGATTCATACCACGATAATCCTTCCAACCTACTTCCTGTTCTTTTGGAAGATCATCAATTATTGAGGGTATCTTGTCCAACTTTTTTTCAAATCTGTGAGCTAACAGTCTTAGAGTTTTATTTGAAAAGAGAATTGAACAATCACTATATTTTATCTGGTGTTCTAGATTCATCACGATGTTTATTGCAGCAGCTTCAAAAATTATGGGGTCCCAACCAAACTCTGGTAAAAGTCCTAACGTTGCAATGGTTGCATGTTCTTTGGTATCTTTTTTTATGTATTGAATAAATCCACTTGCAAAAGAACTACCAGTTCCGCCCGCCATCGCAAACGGTACACAGAATCCTCGTACTGGTTCGGGTGAAAGAGCTGCGATTTGTTTTTGCATATCAAACTTGGTGGTGACTTCTTTTATGAAACGTGTTCTGCCCTCTGCCCAATTTCTTGCAGCTCCGCCTGAACCATGAATTACATGTTTGTCTCTTAATGCAAAAAGATCAGGATATGATTGTAAGATGAGATTAGCAGCTCTTGGATCCAAGTCAATTAGTAATGCTCTTGGTATGAGTGGTATCTCGCCACTTCCATATGATGGTGGAAATCTTAGAATGGTACTGCCATATCTTTTGAGTACTTTTGATTCTGCTTTTTCGCCTTTAAGTGTAGGTTTGAGCGGGTCTGCACCAACATCAAGCAGTAATCTTCTATATGTTTCTGCACCTAATCCAATACCGCAATGACCAAAACATGTCATTAGCACTGGAGCTGGTGGTAGCGGATCAAACTTGGACAATTCTATCACCATTATTGAGAATGATTTGTCTCTTTAACCAACAAGTGCAAGAATGTAAAGTGTCAACTTGACTGTTATAGACATTAAACTGTGATAATAGCAATATTTGTAGACCTGTGTCAGTCTTGGTATGATTACATTTAAGATTTAAGGAGAAAAGATTCATCTACAGACAAAATTCATTAGGTATCTTTTATGACTTTCTTTAGCTCTAGAAACTCTTCAATGGTTATCTCTCCAGCGGCCAGTCGATTTTTTAGAATTTTAAGAGCGCTACTTTCTCTTGATTGAATTTTTTCTGATTTTTCATTTATTTCAGATTTTTTATCTTTCCCCTTCTTGTTTTTTGATTTGATTTCCTTTTCAGATTTAATTTGTTCCTTTTCCTCTAGAGTTTTAATTAGGCTTTCTACATATTTGTAATCTGACATGTATAGTGGAGTTTTATTTTTTAATACGCTGAAAATCTCATGTAATCTGGTGCTATCTCCTTTTCCAGAATCAATTAGTTTTTGAACTGTTTTTATTAAATCTTCAGACAATTTTTTCACCTATTTTACTATCGCTCTAAATCGCAAATCCTCTTTTATGCTCTTAAATGATTTGTCCTTTATCGCCCATTTTTTAATAGTTTTACCGTAATATGATATGGCCTCTGCAAGTAGAATCAGCGATTCGTCAATTTCGCCAACCTCTGCCTTACTACGGGATTTTGCATATATTACATTGCCATTTTTTGGATGCTCTTTTAACACAAAGTCAAATGCTGCAATAGCATCTAAATGTCTGCCAAGCTCGGCTAGCTCGGTCCCTCTGTAAAATGAGACCTCGTTATGTTGAGGATCTATCTTGAGTACACTATCAAAACAGGCAAGTGCTTCCTCATGTTTTTTCTGTTTGCCAAGCACTAGTCCTTTGTAAAACAGTGCATCGATATTTTGTGGTTCTAATTCCAGACAATGATCAAGACAAGATATTGCTTCTTCGTATAGACCAAATTTATTTTTTGCAATTGCTTTATTATAAAACGATGCAGCATAATCTGGTTTTATTTTCAAAGCTTTGTCATATGATGTTATGGCCTGTTCATAATGCCCAAGTTTTGCAAGGGCATTTCCTATGTTGTTAAGAGCGGCAACATGTTTTGGATCTATTTCTAAAATCTTTTCAAAGCATGATATTGAGTCTCGGTTTTTATCAAGATTAGTTAATGCAAGCCCTTTGTGGTATAACGCATCAACATTTTGAGGATCTGTCTTTAGAACCTTGTCAAAAAATGAAATCGCATCCTTGTGTTTGCTAACCTTGGCAAGCGAAATTCCTTCAGAAATTAACATATCAATGCTCTTTGCAGGTTCAAAAAACTTCATTAAAATCACTTTACATCATGTTTGAGATTAATATTGCGATATTGCTTTTGGTTATAACTTTTCTTCTGCCATATTATCTGGAAATGCTTTTTTGATGTATCTTGATAGTGCTGGAAACTGGATTATCAAAGATGCTAGAACCACACCGAAAGTTATTGTCTGTAAGGTTTCCTTAAACTCACTTTCAGGCAGTGTTGCAACCAATGCTACAGACAACGCACCTCTCATGCCACCAATCCATACGACATTTCGCCATGTTCTCGGAATCTTTTCCTTAGTAAATTTATTAGTTAAACGGAGTATTGGATAAGTGGATACAGCTCTTGCAGCCAAAACAACAATGAATGCTAATATTATCAGAGGGAGATTTTGACCAATCCTTATCAAGTCCATGCTTAATCCTAAGTATAGAAATGCTAATGAATTAGCAAAAAATGCTAGCATCTCCCAAAAATTGGAAGTATATGTTCTTACTTTGGGGCTAATGATTTTTTCACTTTTCATTGTTATATTTCCAAAGTATAGTCCTGCAACAGCTGCTGCTATTAGGCCAGACATACCTAATGAATTTGCAACTACAACTGAGCCAAACATTACTGCAACTGAAAGGGCTGTCTCCGAAAATGGATCATCTAGTAACTTGTGCAAT